>Ga0335083_10000146_pt1 | contig 123964 bp, 108 predicted proteins | sample Lox_Sample_42_FD_206716 | JGI IMG/M metagenome (GOLD analysis project Ga0335083, IMG submission 206716) | Soil microbial communities from Loxahatchee National Wildlife Refuge, Florida, United States - Lox_Sample_4.2 | ecosystem: Environmental > Terrestrial > Soil > Wetlands | place: USA...
GGAGTACAATCACGACCGGCCTCATCGCGGAATCGGAAATCGCACCCCGCACGAGGCTTTCTTGGCTTTTGCAGTTGACCTAAAAACCGAGGCCCTGACTGTTTAAATTAGCGGGGAGCACTACACTGGGTTCTTTTGCAATTTCGGGGTAAATAATTTTAGGGCCGCCGTAGACTGACTCATATTTGATACTTGGCTGCTGAAGTTCATACCATTCCTGCTCAGTTGCCCTAGACTCAAGCTGTTCCTTGTATGGCCTCATGTACTGGAGAATGGACGCGAGACCGCTAGTGGGAATGCCATGGTACATGTACAGTAGCCATGTTTCCTTGAACTCGATGCGCCACTTTCGTACGTTATCCCCATACATGAGTGGCTTTATAACCGATGCGCAGAGACGTGATTTCTTAACTAGGTCTTCTTTGTCATTTCTGTCAAGAATAAAGGCCTTGTCGAATCCCGTTTTTATTCCGTAATACATCTTGCCTTGTACATACTCAGATAACGGAATACCTGATTGCTCCATCTTCTTAAATCGCATGGCAGTGTCCGGAGCGTGCAGACTCCAGTTAGCTCCAGCGATAACATCTGACCCAAGAAGTTGGCCCGCGTGCTGGATCAAAGCTCGAACATCGGGGTATGGCGGTGCTAAAGACTTTACCTGTGTAAAGACTGGCGTGCTCGCCCCTAATGATTTCTGAGCCACGAAAATCATCGGAAAAGTCGCGGCACTTTCAAATACTGGAAGCTCACCGAAATCCGTGATGCTCCACACTCGGCAGGCCTCCGCGATGTATTTCCGAAGATTTGCTCCGTACCCCGATCGCAGCCACTTGTTAGAGGAAATGAAGACGAGCATCCCGGCGGAATGCAGCAGTTCTATCGACCGAGCATAGAAATAGCAATACAAATCAGCCCGTTCCGCATGGATGTGTGGAAAATTCTTCTTGAGCGTTGGCTTAATATCTTTGAAAAGTTCCATACGAACATACGGCGGATTGGCCAAAAGGACATCAAACCCATTGGCCAGAAATACTTCCGCAAAATCAATCGGCCAATCGAATTCGTTGACTCCCCTATGTGACCATGTCGCGATGTCCGCTCTTAAGCCAGCGATGATCTTTCGTAATTCAATCTTGCGAGAATGATGTGCCGTGATGTATTCAGCCTTCGCCTTCAGGAACTCATCAACCAAGGACTTGCGGAGTCCAAGCTGGAATCCTGAGGGGTTTTGCGAGCAGATGGTATCGCCTGATTCAACCTTGTAATCAAGATTCGGTAGCGGCGGAGGACTCTGACCCTCGAAATCGACAGAGAGAGAGAGCCACAGCCTCAATCTCGCGATGTTCACCGCGAATTGATCGAGATCGACCCCGTATAGGTTGTTCTGAATGATCTCAAGTTTTCTCTCATAAACTGACAACGCATCGAGCTTGGCTGTCGCGAAAAGGCAGGCTCTCAAGTCAAGAAGCTCGTGCAGCATCCCAACTAGATAAGCACCACTCCCGCAGGCGGGGTCGCATACCTTGATGCGGCGAAGTGCTTCCAACACCGCTTCGGCATTGTGGAGTTCTCCCGGTTTGTGCTCATCTACAAATCGCTCGATAGCACTATTCGACTCATCTGGCAGTCGAGTTGCCAAATGTCCTTTCAAGGCCTCTCGACACATGAAGGCGACAATGGGCTTTGGCGTGTAGTAGCTTCCCGTCTCGTGGCGTCCCGTGACAAGCTCCTCGAAGATTTTCCCCAGCATCTCTGGGTCAACGGCGACCTCGACATCCAGTGGCGTACTCTCAGTCACTGTGAAGTTGAACCGGGAGAACAAGTCATTCAACACAGCATCGAGCGCCTTATCGGGAATGATGATTTTGTCATCCCGGTCATCGTCATCTTCGTCGAATAGTCCGCCGTTGAGGTAAGGCACATCGCCGATTAGGGTTTTAAGGAACCCTCCACGATTGATTTCGATTTGGTTAACTTCGTTTGATGAATTAAGTCCGAAGAAGAAGAGCGGCTTGAGCCGATCTCGATAGAAATTCTTCGCTGAAACTGAGTTGTCGTGTTTGTATGACTTCCAAAGTGCACTCAAGTAGTCCGTGCTACCGCCGAACTTTAGCCAACCCTTCTTCTGAATGAACGCAACGAACATCAGGCGGTTGAAGAGACGCTGCACAAACAGCCGTTTGCGTTCAGCATCTCGAACGCCTTTGATGGCAACTTCCACCTCGTCGAAAATTCGTCCGTATTCGTGGAAAAATTCCTTAGTGACTGGTTCAACGTCAAAGGCATCGTCATGCAATTTTTGGATCGTGTTCGGAGCAACATTTGATGCGTCCGCGAGATTGATCTTGTCGAGTCGTTCAGAGGCTGTACGGAGTTTGTCAAGTGGGGCTATCGAGATTCGCCGAAACAACTTCCGCTTCTGGACATCATCGTCGTACTTGACATTCAAAAAATGCCACTGATCTTGGTTCGCATTCGAAAAGATGAACAGCGAATACGGGTGGCTTTGCAGAAGACGGGAGACTACTGGCCGTTCCATGCCCATCAAAAGCTTTTCGCTCTTCAGTCGAGCATGGATGACGTGAAAGTCCTTGCCGCCTGTAGCAAACAAAACGGGGTCATCCACCAATGCGCCGGAAGCCTGCTCACCCCATCCCTTCCGAGAGATGGGGCTGTTGATCTTGTCGTAGTTTAGTTCTGTCCAAAAGAGCTGCTTGAGTGGCTCCTGCCCTTTGAGTCCTTGCAAGACGTTCAGGACCGCTTGCTGACGTTCGGTCTGTGCTGTGGACAATCGAAGCTCCCGGTCGCCCTGTGGAACTTTAAGCGCAACGATTACAGTAGATTACGAGTGAAACCAGCTTCGACGTTACTCGCGGTGCCAGTGACTGTCAAGGAAGGTGGTCACAGGATTTGCCCGATTCGCAATTTGCTCTATGCGAACCACAGGCTGATATTTCTCAGACTTTTTCTATCAATAGAATTAACTTGCTTCCGATGTAAAGGCTATAATCGCTTCACGATACAGTAATTCGCTCCGACTGCCGCGCTTCTGAGTCCTGCATCAGTTTTGGCAGAAAATCTGCCGGAAGGGACACGTCAGATTCTCCACCACCATGTCGGGTGCATACGAGATACAAATAACCCGCGACTTTCTCGGTCAGCTTCATAGCTTCGACCAAAGCATTTGGCGAAAATGGCAGCGAGTTGGGAAAATGTTTTATTCCGATCCATTTCACCCTTCGCTGAAACCAGAACAAATTCATCATGCAGAGGATGGAATTTATTCCGTCAGGTTGGACGACAACTACCGATGCATTTTTAAGTTCGTGAAACCAACCACAATTATTCTTGCCTGGGTAGACACCCACGACAAGGCTTACGCCAAGGCTCGGCGCATTTCGATTGTTCTTCAGAGCGGAAATGTGAAGATAGTCGATACCGAGCAAGTTTCCACTCCTGTATCCCCCTCACACATCTCGAAAAAGAAAGCGTTCCCTGAGTTTCTTTTTGCGAAGCACTCTGATGATTTCCTCTTGGGTATGGGGATTCCGCGAGAAATCTTGCCTGAACTAAGAACAATCAGAGAGATAAATGACTTGGAGCCACTTGAAAATCGCCTTTCCAACGACCTGTATGACAAGCTTCTAAATCTGGTCTGGCCCGACACGGTAAAGCAACCAGAAGTTACTGATGAAGAGATCAAAGAACAAATCGAGAAAGAACCAAATCAGCAAGACCTCGCGCTGATCGACTCGTCGGATGAGTTCGAACGGGCGTTGGCAGGGTCTATCCAAGAGTGGATGCTGTTTTTGCATCCCTCCCAAAGACAGATTGTGGAGGCGGAATACAATGGCCCGGCGCGTATCAAAGGGGTTGCGGGGTCGGGGAAAACGGTCGTCGCTCTCCACCGCGCCCGATTCTTGGCCAGAAATGCTCCCAAAGGACAGAAAGTGCTCTTCCTGACTTACTCAAATCGTCTGGCAGGAGTCGCGGAAGAACTCATAAGTCTACTTTGCGGGAATGGTCCGGAGGGGAAAGCAATCGAGGTCCGCACCCTCCATTCGTGGTGCATGCGCTTCTTGGGAGGCATACGTATCTGTAATAGTGCCGGACAGCGACGAGCCCTTGATGATGCCATTCAAAATGTGCTCTCGAAGCATGCTGGGTCACGCTTGAGCCAATTAGGTCAAAGCTTTATTGACGACGAAATCGGTGCCGTCGTTCAAGGTAGGGCTCTCGGACATCGGCAAACATACTTGGACCTCAAACGTGTTGGCCGAGGCATACGACTTACTGACGATGATCGCCAAATGATTTTTCGAGTCTACGAGGAATACAAGAAGCTGCTGGCTCCCGAAATAGACTTCAACGAATTGGTGCTGTTGGCGCTGCAAAAGATCAAAAAAGAACGTCCTTATGGAACGTACTACGGAGTCGTAGTTGACGAAATACAAGACCTCCATGAAAGCGCAATGCGACTGATCAAGGAAATTGCCGACCCGAACCTACAGAATCTTTTGTTAATTGGAGATGGACAGCAACAAATCTACCAAGCGGGTTTCTCCTTACGAGAAACCGGGATAGAGATCGTAGGACGCTCGCGGATACTCAGACAGAACTACAGAAATACTAAACCGATTCTGGAATCGGCATACAACATGATCAAAGACATGGAGTTTGACGATTTAGGTGATGACGGCGCTCCGGTCAAATACTCACCAGAATATGCTTCGAGGGGTGGCAAGAAGCCAATATTAAAGCGTTGCTCTTCGGAGTGGGACGAACAGAAATGGATAGCTCTCGAACTCCAACAATTGCTGAGTACGGTCCCAAAGCCATTTCCGGGAGACATCGCCATACTCGCTCGGACGACCCACAAATTGCGCTCGATCCAGAATGCCCTCCGCAATCTGGGTTTCAGTACTTGCGTCCTTTCGAAGGAAAACGTTAGGGAGTATCTCGACAAAGGGACCATTAAGCTCGTGACAATGCACTCAGCAAAGGGTTTGGAGTTTAAAGTCGTTTTTATCGTGGGAATGTCAAAGAGTGAGTATCCATTTTCGACGAACCAGAGTAGTGGCGGCATCAGCGAAGATGCACTTGAGCGTGAGCAGCGACTCTTGTATGTCGCAATGACCCGCGCCAGAGACACTCTCTACATCAGCTATTGTGGTGAGCCTTCGAAATTCATCCAACAAATAGAGCCAAGCTTTTTTGATGCTCGGACATAATCGAACCGCGTGCCTCACACCGCTCGGCGATAGGTTTTTCGATGATCTGAGCGGTTTTCTGCGACGACTATTGAGAAGCTTGCTGTCGGAGGTTCTCAATAATTCTCACCATCCCCAGCGTGTCCAACCCACAGTAGTCCAGCAGCGCCTTCCTAATCTTGCCGGGCTCGCCCTCAGTCAATCCACGGCACACCAGCTCCCATGCCAAACCAGCAGCCTTGCCGTCCGCCACTTCCATGCCCTCGTACGTCATCTCGGGAACTAATGCCGGAAGCACTGATTTCAGAGAATACGAGCCATAGAATGCCGGGTGATATACGTGATCGCGGATGATTGGGAGCAAGTCCCAGAGTCGATCCTGAATCTTCTTGATCCGCTTCGAGAACTCCGGCAACCACAAGGCAAGGTCTGCGAGGCGCTGTGCTTCGAACGGTTGGAAATACACGACAATGCTGCCCCTATCTCCGAGGGCATCGCACAGCGCCGAGATGAACGCCCGGCGAGGATCACTCTGGTCGGTCGCGAGGAATTCGAGATGTTCGGGCGCTGCGCCCGGCTTTGCCTGCACATGGACGCTCCATTGAAAAGGAATTAGATCGTAGGGACGCATACCCACAAATCGTGGGATCGCCGGATTCACCGTCTCAAAGTCCATGTAGTACACCGGGTATTTCAGCCCCTTCAACTCGTCCTTGACGTCCGGGCTGAACCACGGTTTTCCCGTTTGCACACTAGTGCAAGCATGGCGGAGACGCTGCGAGAGCGGGTAATTCTCTGGAATGTTATGGATTGACTGGATGCCGAGAGCAATGAGCCGCGCGATTGTGTTGGCATGAATCCGAGGAAGTCGCAAGATGTGATCTTCAGGTAGCGATGGATTGCAGTGCTCGAAGAATTCGCAGGTAATTGGGTCGCTGCACTGCCGCCCGGGATCGATGTTAGGAGCTTCGGGCATGGCTAGGACACGAAGTTGTGAGCGAAGTCGGGACGGGAGCTTAGGGAGTAGTTGCTCAACTTGTCGGTTCAGACTCCTAATTTTGAAGAAACGGTGTGCGTCGATCGGACCGCCCTCGTAGACATACTCCCGATTCACGTGCGCCAAGCAAGATGCTGCTAGATCGACTCCGGAGCGGGTAACCACCCGGTGCTGAATCGCAACGTCATCGAGATGGTGTTCTTTGACATCCGTGGTCGATTTGACCTCTATCAGTCGCCAGCGTCGGTCTCGACGGCGATGGAGCAGATCGACCCTGACGAATACATCCTTGTGCTCGAACGCACCCTCGAATATCGTTGGAATTTCTGGATTGTCGATTAGCTCCCGAGTCACTCGGATCGCGTCTTCTCGATTTCTGGCGTCAACAACAACACCGCCCGGAAACATTTGCTGTGCGAGGAGACCGACTTCTCGCCCTTGCTCAATGATCGCTTGACCCGAGTCATCCGGTTCTGCTCCCAGATCCGGTTCGTGGACAAGCAGGTAGAGTCGCTTGAGGCATTGTTTGCCAGCAATGAATTTTGATTTCGTGAGCGGCATCAGAGGGCAAGTCTCCCTGACGGCAAGAGCCAAAGGTCAGGGCATAGGGCGTTAGCGTGCAGTGATCGAGCCGCAGCGTAAACTGTTCCGACCGACAAACCCATCATGGCAGCTACCGTACGCCATGAGTGACCGGAAGCTCGCAATGAGGCGATTCGTTCAACATCCACATCTTTCTTTGGTCTGCCGAGAGTCTTACCCTTCGAACGGGCATGGCGCAAGCCGGCACGAACTCGCTCTATTATGAGGTTGCGCTCAAGTTCAGCAACGGCTCCCAGGACGGTAAAGACCATTTTTCCGGTGGGCGTGCTGGTGTCGACTTGCTCGGAGAGGGAGACGAACTGAACCCCGAGAGAATTGAAGGTTTCAAGGGCACGGAGCAGGTGGGAAACCGATCGGGCAAACCGGTCAAAACGCCAGACGACCACCACGTCAAATCGCCGCTCGTGAGCGTCCTGCATCATTCGGTTCAGTTGGGGGCGGGAATCTTTTTTGCCGGAATAGCCATTGTCGACGTAGCAGTCAAAGACCTGCCAACCACGACGTTCGCAATATTCTTTCAACTCCCGTGTTTGGAGGGTGGGGTCCTGCCCGCAGTTAAGTGTCGAGACTCTAGCGTAGATCGCGGCGTGCACCTTGGTGGGGACAGCGCTATCTTGTCGTACTATTCTCTCAGCCATTTCGACCTCCTTACAGGTCATTTGGTTAGGGGCGTCGCGGTGCTGATAACACCATGGCGTCCCGCTTACTTTATTTCCTTAGCCCTTTCCTGAAGATACTTATCAATAGCCCGGCGGATGAGTTCTGCCACCGGAGCACCAGACATGTCGGACAGAGCTTGCAGCTTCTTGACCTGATCTTCTTTAAGGAAGAGAGCCGTACGCTTCATGAACATAAAGTACCATACAGGCATATATATGTCAATAGAGGCCAACTTGCAAGAAATTGTGATGCAGTTGCGAAGAGGCGGACGATAGCGGCACCTGCTGCGAGAATGCGATCCCCATCAATCTTGATCTTTGCCCAAACCTGTTTAAATAACCTAAGCGGCCCCTTCTGCTTGCTTTTCTTCGTTGGGCCGGAATATCCCTGCTAAAGCATCATTTCGTAAGCCCAAGACCGCTGCGATGGATTGAATCTGCCTCTTCTAGACTTTGCCGATGTGCAATCCCAAGGTTCATTGGCGACAAAAGCTATGCCGCGGTAGCCATTAAGCGCATTTTGCGGTTAAAACCATCAGCTGCGTTGGTGGCTCATCTTATGTCTGCGGGAAATATTCTTATCCAAGCCTCGGACAAGCTTTTCAATAGAAATCTGAAGAGTATCGGAGATTCGCAGTAGGGTCGTGACGGTAATCGGCCGCCCAGCTTCAATCTGTTGCCAATGGCGAGCGGAGAAGCCAAACGAGATCATGTCTTCTTGGCTGTAGCCTGCACGCTTCCGAAGAGTCCTCACTCTATTGCCGAGGCCGCGGAAAAATTGTACTTGATCAACCACATCTGAGTTTGTAGAGTTCCACGTGCAGAAAGACCACGAGCAGATTAGCGTGGCGCTTGCAGGCAGCCTTCAGGAACTCCCAACCCCGATCAAGTATGTCCATTCAACCGATTAGCTTTCGAAATAGGATGACGCTTAGGCTGGAGGTGGCCCCAAACGATCACATCCTGTGGGTCCGATGGAGCAATCCTTTTTCCTCCGCCAAAGAAGTGACAATTTGCGACCTTTGGGAGATGCGGGAGGGGGATGCAGTCTCTATTACGAATCGCATCGAAGACCTTCCGCCTTGGTTTGAGTTACACCCCCTGGAAGTTAGCGGCTACAGAGCCTGCCTGATGATGGAGAAGAAACTGGCGGCAGGTTACAAACCCATGGAGAGGACGGAAGGACCTAATCTTTGGAGAACAATGACCGGCGATCGCCTGGTTTGGGTTCGAGAGACAGAATCGCTGGATGAGTATCCAGTGCAGGCCCTGGTGGAGTTCAAGGCTAACGCCCTGGTTTTCGGAGAACGCCTGATTCACACAAACGATCTAGTTTGGTTCCAAACGTTTGGTGCCACGCTGGAACGGCCCCCTGGTGCCGATTCATTGCGCCGGATGAATCTCGGGTTGGATGAAGTAAGAGCCCTTGGTTCTCCGCGGGAAATAGCCGACATCGGCAGCGGTTGGCGTATCGGTTCCTAAATTCGGCAGTCGTTTCTATCTGCCCAAAAACCCTTCCTAGCGTTCAATTCGATAGCCTCTTAATCGTCGAGATTCACTCGCCTGCGCCGGCGTCGCGGTCGCAACTCGCCTTGCCTTCTGAGTTCCTCCGTATATTCTCTTGCCTCATTCAGTAGCGCCAACGTAGGATCACCACAATCCCTCTGCAGCTCACACATTTCGGTTGGATCCGCCTCAAACGTCCGCACTAACTTCTGAAGCCAAGTGTGGGAAATTCCCAATTGTCGAGCCCAATCCCTTCCTGAGGGCTTATTTCGGTCGCGGCAGGTAAACCACCAGAACGCGTAGCGTCGTACGATTTCGGCTTCCTCCCTACTCCTGAAAGGGCGCGGACGATGCCACCTCGGGCTCGAGACCGCTTTCAGTAAGTTTCGGATCGACGATTCACGCGAGGGCATGGGTCTTCCTTCCCCCTGCTTTAGCGGAGTTGCCAGCCCCTTCCGGGATAGCGAGTGGCGATTCTAAAGGGTTTAGCGAAACTGCCGGAAATCGCTGGCAAATTTCCGCCTTGATTTTGGCGAAGTTTACGTTCTTGGCGAGTTCCGTAAGGCGCGGCCTCAGCCGGTCGTGGTAATTCACAAGCTCAGCTACTAAGACGCGGGATACCGCGGTCTCTTCCGGAACGAAATAGCGAACTTGCCCCTCGTCCAGGAGAAGCACTCCACCGATCTCCTCAAAGCGCTCGACGAGTTTCTGTAGGCGCATTTCGTCCCGGCGACGTTTAAGAACAGCCCTGTCGGGTTTGGGCGCGTTACGCAGTCGCTCCCGCATGGCATTTTGTCCTTCTGGCGAGAAATACTTCTCGAGCACTGCTTGGGCTCGTTGTGCTGCCCGCTGGGCTGCCTCCCCTCCTCGGATCGAAGCAATCATTCGCAGTAGCTTCGGATATCCTCGGGTCGGCATCTTGCCATCCTTAATACAGCGCTCGATCTCCCGCTCATACTTTTTGACCGAATGCTCAAAGGACGACTCTATGAACAAGCACCCGGCGCGACGGTCAAGGGCACGTGATTGCTGCTCTTCCCAAGACGTCATTGGGCGACCTTCGGCGTTCGCACGAGCACGAATCTCTTTTACGCGGAGCCAGTCTTCTTCGGCCTGCCACTTCCCAAGCCCCTTGAGGCAGTGCGCTAACATTTGGTGTGAAGTACCAAGCTGGCGGGCGAGTGCCCGTAGCGAGGGCCTGGAAAGGTCGGGCGTCTGCTGCCAAATCACAAGCTTCTGACGAAACTCTGCCATGCGGGACTTCTCCTTATGCTTCCGACCGGTCATCTCTTTCCTCCTTTGCCTGCTCGGCTTTGTAAACTTTAGAATCCAGCGCAACGCTCACGCCGACTTGTGCTAGTCGGTCTATGAGCTGGGGGATACTCCACCCTACCCAGCGGTGGGGATTCGCCAAAGCTGCCCGTAATTGCTCCAATGTGGTTCTGGCGAAGAGGGCCGTGTTGGTCACGCCAGAGCACATTTCGAGCACGACGGGTGGCTCCTTCAACTCCCAAGACACTAGGTGGACCCCTGGTGGCATGGTTGGGATTGCCTCCCGTACGCGCAAAAAGACCGAAACTTCATTTTTGTGTGCCCGTAGAAAAACCAGCTGTCCATTCAACTCTTTCCGTAATTCCTGGGAGGGGAATCGCATGACTACCCTGTTTCCTTCGAGTCGCAATTCGACTCCCAGGGTTTCAACTTCCATCAGGGTCTGGGCCACGGTTGCGGTCATAGGATTTCCTCAATGGGATGCCTATCCGCCAGCCCTCCCATCCTCGTAATAGAGGTTGAAACCGTCACACCGTCACACTCCGCGTCGGAATTGGCGATTTCACGTTCTTTAAGTGCTACATTTTGAGTTTGTGACGGTTTTGAAATGTCACAAAAACCCAAGTCAGTATTGGGGTGTGACGGATGTGACGGTTCTGGGGCCGCGGATTGCGAAGAGGAGGAGGGGGGCCTCAAATACCGTCTGAACGCATCCTCGAAGTCAACCAGGTCATAACCTTTTGATGTTTCACTCCCCATGCGGACGGTATGTGGTGTCACACCGAACGGACGGAGCAGGCGGGCAAGTTTGGGAGCCGTAATAGGTTTCCCGTGCGACCATTCTCCCCACGGGGAGGTTTCTATAGCAGCCAGTGCATCCGTTAGCGCGGTGGACGAGATTTTGTCAGTATCGCGGGCCTCCAGAATTTGTCGAATGTCAGTCAGGAGTCGAACGCCTATCGAATCATCCGCGTTCTGGCTATCCGTACAAAGTTGCACCACAGCCGCTCTTGCAATTTCGGGCCAGCCGTTGCCAGCGACATCGGCGATGGCAAGCAGGGGTTCCACGCCGTCTTGCTGACGATCTGAAAGCTCATCCGGTAGGGTGGGGCGTGCATCACGGAGTTTCTCGGCAATGCTTGTGCACCACGTCTTTAATTTTCCGCGCAGGCCAATCGCCTCAGGCATTACGTTGCGAAGCCGAAATCGCTCGACAATCTCGCCCGGAGCAGCCCTCTTTAACCGAATTGGAATAGACCGATCGGCAACGGTATCGGGAAGTTTGCCTATTCCGGCAATCGCCTTCGGACAAAAAGTGGTGAAGTCTTTGAATGTAATGCTAGACCCTTTCCCGACGCAGAGTGACGCCACACCGCCACGCCGGTGACCGGTGTTGAGAATCCCCCGCAACGCCTCCGCGTACTCCTTTTCTGCGCCAAACGCAGCATCACTTTCGTCGAGGAGCAAGGTTGGCTTATCGCCGTCAATCTTGCGAACAAGCACGGCTGCCGTTACTCGGCCGGTTAACCACGGTTCCGCCACCATGGTCTGCAAGACTTCCAGAAGCCTCGATTTTCCGCATTGCTTTTCGGCGGACGTGATTGCCAAGTAGGGCGTGGTATCTGCGCTGTCAACGTTGTGCGTATGGGTAACCCACAAGGAGACGACCACTGCCTGAGACTCTGACAAGGAGACAAACCGCCGCACGAACTTGCATATCGCCGTGAGCTGTTCTGCGCCGTCAAAGGATTGGGGTTTCCATCCTGGCGTTTTCTGGATGAGACAAAGGAGTTCGTCGCGTGCCCCACCACGCTCGACGAACTCGTACAAGTCGCCTTTTTCGGGCAAATCCGGTAGTTCCACGATGCGGATAGACCTTGCTTTCCCCGCCAACATTGTGGCTACCCTCTGTGCGTACTCCTGTCCTGGCGTATCATTGTCCGGCAGAATCGCAACGTCTTTCGCACTCAATACTTCGGCGTGGTCTGGGCGGAAACAACTCACACCGCCCGCAGTTGTGGTCGCCAGCCCCAGCTTCGCACCTGCGTCTGCTGCTTTCTCTCCCTCAACATAAAAGACCATCTGCTCATTCTGAATTTCGCGGCACCGATAGAGTGGCGTTTTGACGCCGGCGAGCCCGTCAATCCACTCGCTGTTTTCCCAACGCTGCCAAGAAAAATCCTTCCTCCGTCCGTCGCGGCCCGGTTCAAAACGCAGCTTCCGAGCCACGGGGTTACCATCACCGTCGCGATACTCGTATATGGCAGCAGGATCACACTTGCCCCGCTTCACCGATTTCGGTCTGCTGTTGAGCAGACCATGTTTTCGGAGCCAGCCTACAAGGTTGCGCTTGTCCCCAGGATCGACGCCCGCGATAAAAGCTGAGAGCTGCCACGCTTTTCCCGAGACCCCGCACGGACCACACAAAAACACATCTTTTTGGACGTTGATGGAAAGACTAGGGTGCGCATCACCGTTCTGGTGCCTCTCGGGATGGGCGCAGCGGTAAAGAAGCTCACCACCCCGAGTCTGGGCTGGTTTTCCCAGGATGGTGCGGGCGACCAGTTCACATGTAAGGCGGTTCACTTGCGTTCCACCCGCATCGGAACCGTATTTTCAGCAATGAATTTCTCGATTGCTTCTGCGGGGATGCGAACTGCTCTACCACAACGGACAAAAGGCAAATTCTTGCGGCGAAGGAGCCAAGCTCGAATGGTAGCGGGCTTCAGCCCCAGAGCTGCGCTTGCCTCCTGAATTGACAACAATTTGGTCATACGGTTCACCTCCAAGCGCGATTCTGAGCTACTGAGTATGGAAAAGTCAGTTTCGAGTCAGTGGTGTTTTGGGGAGCTTTTGGTGGGGAAAGCGTAGATTCGAGCTATTTTTTGAGGTCGGCCGGGGTGACTAGTCGATCGAGTTCCTTGCTAAACGCCTGCGCGTATTCCTTTAGTGTTCGGCGCCGCGGTTGTGCCCGCCCTTTCACATGAGCAATGATCTGTTTTCTGTCTATACCCGTTTTAGCCGCAAGCTCGTCGTAGGTCCAGTTGCATTCTTCCTTGAATCTTCCGATGTTCTGTCCAATACGCGAAACCTCGGGGCTCGCTGCTTCCGGTAGAATATTGAGCAAATCTTCCTGAAAGGAACATATCAGATTGCTTAATTGTGCCCCATACGTGTACCGTTGAACTGTTTTGATCATCTCGTAAGCATCCAACAGCCGGCTTATTCGCGCTTCCCAATCCTGTTCTCCCCCGTTCGGCGCAACGCCAGCTAGACGACCCTCTACTATCCCCCCGAGAACACTGAGACACTCGTACATCTCGTCGAGATAGAACAATGCTTCGTTTGACTTGGCAATGTCACGCCACTGGATAACGTCGTTACGCGCATCCTGTATTCGTGCACGTAAAATCGCGTTATCTCTTTGCCCCTGCAGATCCACATCGGCCCGATCCATGTCCATACGCCCTCGCGGTAAAACTACCTCTCTGGGCACAGCGGAAACAGCAACGGATTAAGTGTTGGGGCCAACAAAGGCCGCGAGAAAATCTTAGCACTTTATCGGTTGACACAACAACCTAAACTGTTTAGGATATATGAATGAATCAAGCTGACCTACAAAAATTCACAAGTTGGCTTGGTAAGCGCAGTTACGCCGCAAGGGTCGAACGCCTTGGTATTGAGCGCATACGAGAGATTGCGCGTGAGAACGGAAAGAAGGGTGGTAGGCCCAAGAAGGGAGAATCCAAGTGAGCGTCTATCGGCGTGGCGACACGTGGTGGTATAAGTTTCGCTTTGCGGGTCAAACGATACGCGAAACTGCGAAGACCAGCTCGAAAACCGTTGCTCGCGAGGCAGAGCGTGCTCGACGAAGGCAACTAGAGCAGGGCTTCAATCGTATCGAGCGGCAAGCTCCCGCCCAATTATTTTCGGTTGCCGCTGAGAATTGGCTTGATACAAAGAAAGCTCACCTATCTCCGCGTAGCGTCGCGATTGAGCAGGTAAACTTGAAGCACCTCAACCCATACTTCGCCAAAATGCTGATTTGTGAGATTCGCGGTGAAGATATTGCTCGTTACCAGGCTACACGTCAAGAAGATGGTGCCGCACCCAAGACCATCAACCTGGAGGTCGGCACAATAAGGGCAATCCTGCGGAAGAACCGCCTGTGGTTCGCCATACAGCAAGACGTGCGTATGCTGCGTGTCTTCGAGGACGTCGGCCGTGCAATAAGTCGAAAGGAGGAGAATGCCCTCCTGTCCGCGTGTCAATCAAGCCGTTCACGATCACTATATACGGCCGTGGTGCTCGCGCTAAGCACGTGTATGCGTTACTCAGAGCTTCGGTTGCTAAGGTGGAGTCAAGTTGATTTCGGCGCGCGCCAAATTACGGTGGGAGCTTCGAAGACGGAAGCGGGAAGCGGTCGAGTCCTATTCTTGAACGACCGTGCGCTCGCAGTGGTGAAATTCTGGGCAGGTCTTTTTCCCGACCGCGAGGCCAAACATTACGTGTTCCCATACGAGAAGTACGGTCTAGCTCAGCGGAAGGATCAGCAAAAAGGTTCGACGCAGGCTTGTGTGCACAGTACGGACCCCATGAAGCCAATAGGCCGCTGGAAAGAGGCGTGGGAGACAGCGAAGAAGACCGCCGGTGTAAGTTGCCGTTTTCACGATCTTCGGCACACCGGTTGCACGCGTATGTTGGAGGCGGGGATCCCGTTCTCAGTCGTTGCGTCGGTCATGGGATGGAGCGCGAGCACCACAGTGCGAATGTCGCGGCGATACGGCCATATCGGACAAGCCGCTCAGAAGCGAGCGATGGAAACGCTATCGGAAGCCGTTCTTGGGACTGATGGGGCACAAAATAGGGCACAATCGGAAAGCATGGGTTCGGAGGATCGCCGTAACTGATTGGAAGATTTGGCTCCCCGGGCTAGATTCGAACTAGCAACCCTTCGGTTAACAGCCGAATGCTCTACCATTGAGCTACCGGGGAACCGGACGGCTATCTTTCAGAATTGTAACATCTTACGCCGCACTCTGCTGCGCACCAGCCTCGGCTGATTTGGTCCCGCTGGTCCCAACTTTGGGACCAAGCTCAAAACCGAGGCCGATTTTCTCAGCCCACTCCTGCCTGTATTCAACGTCATCCTTCAACTGCTCAGCGTACTTGTCCGTGACGTCCTTGTTCGCGTGTCCCATCCAGAACTTTTCTAAGTCCCACGGCACACGGAATCTTCTCAATTGCGAGGCACGGAATCGCCGAAAAGTATGAAACCCTTCGACGTTCAGCTTGCTAAGCGAGTCTCGGATAATGTTGCTTTGGAGTAAGGGTTGACCACTGTCCGACCGAAAGAGGAAGCCAGAGTGTCTGTCCCCCGCAAAGTCCCGCAGGAGAATCGCGAGAGCCTTGCAGACATCGACGGACCTAACAGCGTTGTCCGTCTTGGGTTTCTGCTCTTTTGTACCCCTCACACTTTTGCGGACGTGGATTGTTTTGCAGTCGGATGAAAGGGTCGTGTGATCCTCCGAGTATGGTTCGAGCTTGATGGCCAGAGCCTCACCGATCCGCAGGCCCGTTCCAGATAGCAGAGCGTAAAGAACGCGGTAATGGCGTTCTGCTTTCTGGATGACATCCGTAACTTGAGCCGGAGTCAGCGTAGGCCGATGCTGCTTCTTCGGGTCCACTACAGGCACATCCATGTACTCGTGATTCCATTCTCTCGGAAATATCCGACGACCATCGCCGTCAATCGCCGATGCGACGACTTCCTTCATTGCGCCGACGATCTCAACGATCGTCTTGGGAGCGAGATTCGCAGCGTACAACTTGGCTACCAGTTCTTTTCCCGCCTTGTTATCGACGGCTGCGAGCGGCAGGTCTCCCAAGTTCGGAATGAGCCACTTATTCAGGTAGCTCCTGTATCCGGCTGCGGTTGCGGCCGAAACACCATTGCGCTTTCTTGTTTGAATGTGATTCATCCACCGTTCAGCTTGCCGACGGAACGTCGTGCCCTGATTTATCGCCTGGACTTTGGCGAAGTACTCAGGGCTATCGGCCCCGCTGCGGAAGATGATCTCTTTCGCTTTCCTCACAATCTCGGGTCTGGTGAGCGATCCCGGACCCGCTACTGGGCAGATGCGCTCTCTAACTCGCACACGAGCCTCCTGCCCGGGAACATCGATCCAGAAGCGGACTGTCCACCAGCCGCCGTGCATTTCTGGCCTTGGAGATTGTCCAGAACGTCGAGCCATAGACTTGCCTCTTTTCTTGGCCCTTAGTTCTGGCGTCTGGTTTGAGCATTCCAGAAGCATAACGAAGGTAAGGACGGCGCTTCAACGTATCTTTATCGGCGACCTCGATGTCATTGAGGTCCGGAAATGTGAAGCCAACCGGACGGGCTGTCAATTTCGTGGGGCAAGGAACAAGAAACCGGCAGTGCGTCTGATGCAAGATTCTAGATCTAGATAGGGGCAAGCTCTTGGGCGGGGGAGATTTGGATCACGAAGCGCCCAGCATGGGTTGGCGGCGCTCCATCATCGAGGCTTGAACTCCCCATTTTTTGCCGATCCCACGTTTCATGGCTACTTTTGCCTTTCTCATCGAATGGAGGAACAATCTCATGTCGAATATCGGAGTGAACAAAGTCATTTTGCTCGGGAACGCCGGGCAGAATGCCGAAGTGAAGTCCACGTCGGCCGGCAAGTCAGTCGCGAATTTCTCGCTCGCCATCAATCAACCATTCCGTAACAAGCAGGACGGAAACCAGCGCGTGGAATGGGTTCGCTGCGTCGCGTGGGATAAGCTGGCGCAGATTGCCGAAAAGTTTGTGGCCAAGGGGACCGTAGTCTTTGTCGAAGGGCGCCTACAGACTCGGAAATTCGAGGATCGGGAAGGCGGGACGAAGACAGTGACTGAGGTCGTTGTAGCGTCTCTGCGGGTTCTTGGCGGGGCCAAGACATCGAATCATAGCGACAACAATCACGACGCGGCAGCGAGTAACACCACGGATGCGGAAAGCGAAGCGGTTCCGTTCTGAAGCGCAATTCCACAAACATATTCGATCCCGCTATTCGGAAGCCTCGGCATAGTCCACGACCTCACCAAGTCGCACTTTCAATTCCTTCAACCACGCCGGTGGCTTGAGGCCGTGAATGATTCGGCCCAAGAAGCCGAGCTTCTCAGCCACGTTGCTACGGTTCTGAAGAATGTCTTCTCTGGTGACCATCGCATAGAGTCCCAAGAACTCTTTCATACTGCCAGGCTTGGCGAACAGATAGGTGGCGTGGCCGAGTTGGGGTATCTCGACAATCACCGCCTTCTCAAGGTCAAAGATGTACTCCGACCGAAACAGGTAAAGTCGACGAGCTCGCTTGCAAAGTTGCCTGTAGTAGAAGGCATCGTAGTCTGCCCTCCATGTGATCAGCGCAACGTCGAAATCTCCGGGGATGCCCAGTCCGGCGCAGAGCTTTTGCAGATCGGATCTTTCGATTGGTGTGGATTCGGTGCGCGTACGAATTCGGTCCAGGGCATCGGCGAATTGACCGAAGCGATGGTGATTCTGACGCGCTTCGTTAACTTGCTCGGCGATGTTGACCGGGACGGTGATTTCCATGCGGCTTGGCAAGGCAGTCTCCCACCTGGCCAACTGCCATCTCTCACTGCGGCGCTGGTATTTTCCGCTCTGAATGAAAGCCGCCCTAACCCCGACCTTGGCACCCAGCAGGTGTTTCCACTGGTTCCACGTGGAGTCCCACGAGAGCGGCAACGCGGACTGATCGAACATGATTTGGTACTTCCGGCGGACGTCACGGTAGACTGCGTGATCGTCGTAGAAAGTGCACTTCCGCAGCGGCACTCGCATGCGCCTCGGATTCTGTTCAGGGAGGAACGAGAGGATGCGGGAAGCGTAAAACGTAGTCCCATCACGCGAGCGATCTCCGGCAACCAGCAAGGAACCAAAGCCGCTGTACGGAAAGAGCGCGGGTGACGCAGGATCACTTAGGAGAGCGTCGTAGCAAGCACGCAGTTCTGGGTGCGCAAGGATATTGAAGGCCCGCTCTAGCGCACGAAGTTCTCCGGCTGGTGCATGGTCTGCACGGAGTTCGAGCATACGAAGTTTGAAAGCGAGGCGCAGTTCCGCTGGCGCTGCGTTGGTATTCACTCGCAGCAGCTCGTACAAAGAGGGTTGACGATCCCATGGGCGCCGACGATTGCCAACGTAGAAGTGATCCCTCAGTGCCTCGCAACGCAGGTGGATTGCAGCGATCCCGAGACGGTCGCCCACCACTTCTGCGGATACGAACAGATTCCCTTGTTTGTCTTTCCTGGGCTGTGTGGCGTAGCCGATCTCAACCTGGAGAGCGTCCCACCTTCTTTCGTTATTGCTTGTGCGGCGAATGTAGATTTGTGTGCCTATGTCGGGTGCCTGCATGTCCATGGGGAAATGCAGTTCGTCGCCAGGGTGAATGAAAAAGGCCAAGAAATTCGACACCATGATGGAAGTGCCATCGGCGAGAACACACTCGGTTTTTGTACCTTTTGGTATTGTCTTCAGTACGATCCGCTTCCCGATGTTCGACTGTGAACCCTCGCTGGCTTGAGGTGCTTCGTTCATTCCGCCGCGGACTCTAACAACGCTCCGGCTGTTTGCCAAATAAGTGGCAGTCGCGAGCGATTTCCGAGTCCGCAGGCGGCAGAACTGCACAGCGTGCCATTCGGTTCCCCATACAACGTAAGAAAAGGCGGTGCATATGCCGAGAGAAGGTTGTTTCGCGGAAGACTCCCCTTGCGGACACGGGGTGCTGACTCTCAACCATCCCTGGATTCCAGAGCCGCAACATTTAGACCTCCACTCGTTGCGAGCCCAATCGGAGTCCCTGGTTTGTCCCGGAGGTCTCATCGGCGTTTCCGCACCGATGCGAATGATTCACGATCTGATCTGCAAGGCAACGGAGCGTCCGTTTCCGGTAATGATTGTTGGCGAGACTGGCACGGGGAAGGAACTCGTAGCGCGCTGTATTCATAGTTTGGGTTCCCGCCAGCGCGCTCCCTTCATTGCGGTAGATTGCTCATCGCTTTCGCCGACTCTAATCGAATCGGAATTGTTCGGTCATCTACGCGGCGCTTTCACCGGCGCGGATGCCGCTGCGAGGGGGCTGGTTGAGGCCGCTGACTCAGGCACTCTGTTCTTTGATGAAATCGGAGAACTGCCGATCGAGCTACAGGCGAAGCTTCTGCGCGTTATTCAAGAGCGCGAAGTCCGGCCGGTCGGTTCCGCGTACGCCAGGCCAGTCAACGTCAGGTTCATTGCGGCTACGCATCGCGACTTGCGGAACGCTGTCGACAAAGGAACCTTCAGAAGCGACCTTTTTTACCGCCTCAACGTAATCCCGATCGAGATGCCGCCTCTCCGCGAGCGAAAAGTCGATATTCCCCTTCTGGTGGTGGCGTTTCTTGCTAAACACGCAGACCCGGCGCGCCCTATTAACAGAATTGCCGACGATTTCTGGCGTTTTGTCGGCTCCCTCAGCTGGCCAGGAAACGTGCGGGAACTCGAGAATTTCGTGGTGCGCTGCATCGTGCTTGGTTCAGGGCCGGTGTTGCGGAACGAACATGGTTGTGATTGTCCAATGCCGGAGCAAATCCCCGGCTATTGCTCGCCGACGGACACGCAGTCCCTGGCGGCACTGGAACGAAGTGCCATTTTGAAAGCGCTGGAGGTGACCAAGGGAGACAAAATCGCCGCCGCGCGCATACTTGGAATAGGCAAAACCACCCTCTATCGCAAACTCAAAGAATACCGTCAGAATCCCGAGTAATGCGGGCGGCCGTGCTTAGGAATCTTGAGGTCGACTTCTGTCCCGCCAACATTCCCCATTCCGGAGGTTGCCATGCGTCTTGCTGGGCGAGCGCGTCTTGGATTTTATCCGTTGCCGCTTCCGGAGGCGGAGCGAATTCGGAGAGTCTTGGCGTTCCCAGACAAACACTGCTGCGCGCTCGATCCTTGTGTTGGCGACGGCGGAACGTTCGCGGAGATCACTTCTGACAAGCGAGTGCTGCGCTACGGAGTTGAACTCGACGCCGGCCGCGCTGACCAGGCTCGGAACAAAGGGATTGAGGTGATCCACGGTAACTGCTTTGACGTGCAGTGTCCGGTGGAATCGTTCTCGCTGATCTATTTGAACCCTCCGTATGACTTTGAGGTCGGCGAGGAAAGATCGCAGCGCATGGAACGGCTGTTCCTCGAGCATGTCTATCGCTGGCTAAAGCGCGGCGGGGTCTTAGTGATGGTCATTCCTGGGCGCTACCTCCACGATTGCAGTCAGATCCTAGCGCATCAATTCCGCGATGTTCGCGTCCATCGGCTTACGGAACCCGAGAGTGTGAAATACAAGCAGGTCGTTGTGATCGGAGTGCGCTGCACGCGGGCCGAAAGGGACCGGGTTTCAGATACCGAAATCACGCGCGCCCGAATGCGTTTCGAGTCTCTGGCAGCCGACCCGGAGAAACTGTCACCGTTACCCACAGAGCCAGAGACCGTCTGCGCGGTTCCACCTGGAGAGGCAGTACAGATGGTCTACCGCGGGTTCCCCCTAGACCAGATTGAAGACTTGCTGCCGCGGTCGTCCGCCTACCGGCACGCGTCAGCGATACTGATCGCACCGCCATCGGACGTGAGCGGTCGGCCGCTCACACCGTTACATGGAGGCCACGTCGGGTTGCTCTGCACAGCCGGAATGCTGAACGGTATTTTTGGTCAACGTGACATGCGCCATGTCGCGCACTGGCAATCAGTCAAGCTCGTCGACAAAACGGAAGAGGAAGAAGATGGCAAGACTGTGATTCGGGAAAAAGAGCGCTTCTCCAACGAGCTCACTCTCGTGTTCGCTAAAGGTGAAGTCGCAATATTGAAGTGATCAGAAACCGTACTTCAGATTCAATCCCTCGACGAGCCACACCAAATGCGGATCTTTCCGCATGGCTGCGATGATTTGTTGCCAACTGCACACACGGAGGAGTGTGGGATCGCGTAATGCCTCGCGGGTCGCTCGCACTGCTGTGTGGCCTTGTCCGCCTTGTTGAAATGCAGGATTCCTCTCATCCACGATGAGCACGACGTGGCCGTGCTCAGGATCAGTGCTTAACATGTGATTTTCTGGCTGCACACAGGCGGCGAGGAGATTTCGGACCAACTGATAAGTCTGGTGTAACGGACACGGTAGATGATCGCTCTCAGATCTCCAATGCGTGAGTTGCGGCACAAACGTCCAGTAGAGGATACCCTTGGTCGATAGCACGCACGGATCGGCCCTCCGCATTTGCCGCTGGTAATTTCCGTTGCACCACTCCAAATCGTTGGGATCGAGGTTTGGGCGGGAACAGCGTCCGATATCCTCCTCTGCAAGCTTGCACTCGACCGCAACTCGGTAGGCGCCACCGAACATCACATCGACAGAAGTCCGTCCCCGCTTTTTCTCACCAAGATACGCAATTTCCTGTTCCATTGAGAGCAGTTCCGCGTCCACGACTGGAAACACAGGTCCACTCTCGTCTTGCACCTCCAGCAAGCATTCCAGGGATTTGCCTACCCTCAGATTGGCAAAAACAGTTTGTGCAAGAGCTTGTGAACTGCGCATGCTGCCGAAATGTTGGTGCCTCTTCCCGAGCGGCAGCGTGATTCGGACTGCCTGCTGCTCCTCGCGCGTGGCTCTAGGACTAACCAAGACATTCTCATCTTCGTGCGCTCGGTTAAAGACTGGCATCCGGCCGTGATCGGACGAAATCACCCGGTCGAAGTGATGATCCAATTCCCCAAACACTTCCTGACGGTATCGCCAGAAGCGCGCGCGAAGCTCAGAGATATAGCCATCGTACGCCATCAATTGGCTCCACTGAGGGCCCCGAAGCCAGGCTGGCCCGAGACTTTGTGACTCCGGTTCCGAATCGGACTGACATTTTACGAAAAGCGACGATCGCCTTCTACCCGAAGCCCCGACCGAAACGGAGCGAACAATGCTGAATGCACACGAGCGCTTTGCGCTTTTGGAGTTCGTGAAGCGCACCAAAGATACAACGACCCGCGTTCGCGTTCACCTCGATCGTGCCGTCCTAGAACCCACAAACAACGACCAAACCTCGGCGAATGCCCACTTGCTTTCGATGATCGGCGGAGACTCGGAAATCGGCGCGTTGTCCGCGGGTGTCGCGGAAAGTGGTTTGTTCCGAATTGAGTTCCCGGACAGCACCAGTATCAGTGCTTCTCTTGGGCCGGACGCCCAATGCTTTCGCGGGAGCGTCATGGTGCCGGGAAGAAAACGCCCCGTGCGGCACATAGTGGCGGTCTCAGCCGAATTGGCCAAGACGAAACCAGGCACGGATCGAGAAGGGACGCGAACTATTTTGTGCGACGACGACCCCGTTTTCGTTCTGTATCGCGTCGCCGGCCGATACGGTTTACCTGCGGTGCCGGAATGGGCACTGTGGTTCCTGCGAGAGCTCAATCAACGCAAAGCCATTGTCTCGTTGTTCGGATTTGGTTGCTCACCGGTTCTAGTCAAAGGGAATAAACAGACTTTTCTCAAATGGATTGGCCGGGCCGTAAAGGAGCGTCTGATCCAAATACCGGGAAACAACGGATCGATCTGCTGGACATTGCCGCGCGCGTTCTTGGAACAGTCGGATTTGCAGCAAAACGAAGGTCCGCAAATCGCGCAGGCCGTCGCGCATTCAAAGTCAGGGAGGTGATGTGAGTCTTTCTTAGAGTGTGTGGAGCGACGTAGCGTGACAATCAGCGATGCACGTGCGAAGCTCACGCTGCGGCGACTGTGCCCTGCTCTTGGTGCTGAATTGGGGGCGGCCAGCTATGTCCTCTTGGGATCGACGAATTTCCATAACCTCCCGTCGTCATAGAGAAAGCTAAAGAGCGGGTCCAGACACACCGCGTTCCAAGTGTCTCGCAATGAAAAACTAGCCCACGATTTCTTGTTGCGAAACAAAGTGACCTGTCCGGAGGCGGTGGTGTGTCCCCCGTAGTCCGCCCAAGAGAGATGCTTGAAGTCGCGTTCCCGCTCTTCCGCTGATTTCCCACCGGCGAGGGAACTCCACAGGCTAGCAGCTCCCTTTGCCACTAAGCCCATATCTCCTGCGCGATGCATGCCGGACTTGTTGAAAGTCACGTCTCCGATGGTAAATCCTCGGCCATCATCTAGAGCTTCGAGGAAACGGCTTACCAGGGGGACTATAACGGCTGGCCAGAGCGCCTTCAGCGACTCTTGGTAGCGCTGTTCAATTTTGGAAGTCGATACCAAGAAACCGGCCGCACACTCGATCTGAAGGTGGTCGTTTTCATCACACACCCAGATTCCGTACGACTGCGAAGTTCGAATTCCATTGACGTAATGTTTGTATATGCCAAAACGAATTCCGGTTACCGCGACTGTTTGTATGGAACGGCCCTGGTGAGAGATCTCTTGTTCAGTTACGATCAAAGGTGATCCGTTTACGTCTACTCTGCCATACTCCTTTGGCGGAGCAACAGGCCGAACCTCGGCCAGCGACCCAGAACGGGTCTGAAGGGTACGGTCGGGCGCTTTTGCCATGTTATGGCCACAGTTGTAGCAGTTCGCTGAATTGTCGGGATTCTTAGTCCCACATCGAGTGCAGAACATGAGTCAGTCTCGGAGGTCCGCAAATATGAATGTGTTGACCAGAGAAGGGCCAAGGGAGATCACGTCTCCGTGCGAGAGGGCGCGACTAACCCTGCGAATCTCATCATCGCTCTCGCTGAGTTGTGCTTCGAGCTTCTGTTCATTGAGAAATGTCCCGCAGGTGCTGCCGCGATCTATCAACCAATAGTCGTGCTTCACAACCCCTTCCCGTCTATAAATGGCGCAATGGATGCGTGATACTTCGCGGGGCATCAAATTCACGGCATCATTGACGAAAATGTCGACAGCGCGATCTAGCGGCTTCTCAAGTACGGTGGCGAATCGTCCCAAGACGACCTCGTCAGACATTAACGAATACACGCCTTGCGTATACGGGCCCGCTCCAACGAGATATACGCCGTGATCAAGGCGCTCTACGACTGCATGAAACCTTTGTACGCGAGAAGTCTCCCCTTCCTTCATGAAGAACGCGACGTCGTGCAGCCTCGCCGCGACGCTGAGTTTTTCGAGCATTGTAGCTAGTTGTTGTAAGTCCATGCTTTTCCGATTTAATGAACGCCACGTGATCGGACGGTTGTGCCGCCGTAACCCCGCCGCTCATCGACCAACGGAAGAAGAGCACGGAGTTGGTTGCATGCGGATTTTAGAGCTTCGACATCACCATTGTTAATGGCGCGATCTGCATGTGAGAACCACAATTGCGCCTGAGCACGATCACTCATCTCTGCTTGGCGATCTAACAGGTAGTCGCGATAGCCAATCCAATACTCCGGCGTTCGAGCAAGAATGCCGACCCGAAACTGGAACAGATTTCCGATCTTCTTTTCAAGCGTCGCTGCATCACCATTCATGGCGGCTTCAAGCTCCTGCTTCAACAATGGATAGCGTGCTTGCTCCTCACTAGTTCCATGCGCGTCCACCGCTTGGCTTGCCCACTCGATTTCGTCCTTGGCTTCTGCAAGTAACCTTGGCAAACGAACTTGAGCTTCGATTTTGTGTAAGGTGGCCTTGAGATCGAGTAGTCGGTTCTCGCAGGTGCGCGCCGCTTCGGCATCGTCGGCGGAGGCCAATAAACTCTCGATCGATCCAATGGCCTCTTCACGCTTTAGCTCTTTCATCGCCTCCACTAATGTGGGGCTATTGGCGTCTGAAAGAACTTCCTGCACGGACTGGAGTTTCTGCTTTTGATTCTCGAATTCTTTTCGCATCTCTGATACGTCTGGCTGAGGTTTTACCAGGCCCTCCATGTTGAGGGGAAACTCCGTATCCAGAATCGGAACGTAAATTGAGCCTCTGACCAAGCGCGACGTATCCAATTCGAGCTTTATCTCGAATTCACTGCCAACCGGCACGTCCCTGCCGACCTGGTCTGCTCGTATCTCAAAGAAGCCAATCTTTCGGTTCAGGTCCGCTTGTGAATGATCTCCCTCGACGAAGGGGATTCTGATTCGACCTTCGGGGTTACCACGCCTGAGTGGAACAATTGTTTGATGAACCTGCTTTCTCTTGGCTGGTAGCGGTGTGCCTTTTTCGAAGAACACATCTACTTCGTTGTTCGCCATGGCAACGCCTATGTTGTGCGGTAACGGCGGATCGGTTATGACCAATCCGACTGTGTAGTGGATAGATTCAGGGAAAACTGGACATTTCCTTCCCGACGGATCAAATAGCTCAATCGTGAAAACGTTTTGCTGTTGTTTGTCCGCCCAAAGCGTAGCCATGAATGTTCCATTGTCCTGGAGTCGGATGTTGCCGCTGTTCCAAGGAGGGCGAGAGTCGGAATTTGTGAATCTAATGGAAAAACCCGAAAAGGTCTTCCGGTCGGGCGCAAGAACACGGCCTCCCACGAGCGGCTCGGTCTCAGAACCGATGGGCTTGTATTCCAACTGCAATGTGAATTTTCCAGGCTCGGCGATGGCCCCTACGCGGGTTAGCCTCTGGCTTCCGGCAAAGAGGGCAGCTCCTTGAGCGACTACAGTCAGGGGATCAACACTAAATTCCAATGGGATGCCTAGGCCCTCGCGCTTATCCGCCAGCAACATCCGCAGATAAGGAGTATATGTGGGTCCACCGACCAGCAATACTTTTTCTATGTTCTGAGGAGAGAGTTTTTTCTCCGCAAGCACCCGCTTGCAAATGCTAATGGACTTCGCAAGGTACGGGCGGAAAAGGGATTCGACTTGAGCACGGGTTACGGAACAATCCAACTGCACTGGATTGCCATCATCGTCGACACAGATGAATTCATCCGGAACATCGAAACTCTCATCTTTCGAAAGGGCAATCTTTATCTTTTCCGCGTGATGCTTTAGTTTCGCGAAAGCACCGTACCATTTTAGATTCCCCCTCCGAAAGCTCGCCAGTTTGTGGATTTTCAACAAGTGAGGGACGAACAGTTGGTCGACGATAGCCCAATCGATGAGTTTTCCGCCGAGGTCGTTATCGCCGCCGTGATTTACGATTTGAATTGTTCCTTCCCGCACATGTATGACGGCCGCATCAAAGGTGCCTCCACCCATGTCATAGACCAACCAAAAGACGTTTTCGTGCTCACTTTGAAAGCCATACGCAAGCGCGGCAGCGACGGGTTCTTGCAAAAGAGGACTCATCTGGATTCCAGCGAGAGTGGCTGCACGTCGCGTCGCCTCAGATTCCGGCTGGTCAAATGCCGCCGGGACAGTAATTACAGCCGCTTCGAGGTCTTCGCCAGTGTCCTTCTTGACGTCTCGTTTCAGACTTTTCAGCACTTCCGCCGATAATTCCTCCGGTGAAAGAACGCGATTAATCCGAGCGAACTTTTTCGTTTGGGTCTTGCCCATCCAAAGCTTGAATTCGGCAGCCGAGTTGTCGGGATCGTTCACGAGGCGGTCCTTCGCTGCAAGCCCAACCTTGATTGCCCCATTTTTGTCGATCCACACTGCGGAAGGGGTGAATTGCCAGCCGTCGTTATTGCGTATCACTCGGGGACCTTGCTTCTCAAGCACTGCAATGCTGCTATTTGTAGTGCCGAGGTCGATTCCAAAATCAATCGTTAGGCGTGTCATGATTGTTCTTCGCTCGCTGAGTTGTCGGGAGTCCCGACGATAACCTGCCCCATGAGAATTCGCTTTCCTGCGAAATAGACCGTTGGCCTTACTGTTTCTATCACGATCTCTCGCGAGAGTCCTCTTGTGGGTTGAAAGGCTAGGACTTCCAGTGATTGCCCCGAATCAAATGGATTTCCCGTGTGATCCTGAACTTGGAGTCCAAGCTCCGAAAGCCGCTCCCAGATGACCTCAACATGCCGCGCGAGGTGCCGAACGTCGTCTTTTGGTTCTCCTGTTGTCTGATCGAACATCTTCTGGCGCAATTTCCAAGCAGAGCATCCGAGGTCAACGAAGGACGCCAATTCGATCCTGATGGGTGAAGAGGCTTGGGCACCGTCTTGAGCGGACTCCTGCCGAAAGCCCCGGTTCTGACGTGAGAACAAATCCCGGAAATCTTTCATCGCGATCTCCCCAATGAGTTATACCTATCGATCTTAGCGTTGGCTGAGGCGAGTAACTGTCTGTATTCCGCAAGTTTGCTGTTGTGGGCACCCACCTGTACGTTGTACTCGTCAACGTTGCGGTTGTAGCGTTGTCGGATTCTTTCATACTCATCGGCATCGACATCTAGTCCGGCATTCTGCTCCCGCTCCATCCTGTCCAGAGCCGCTTTGTCTGAACGGAGTTGTGATTCCAGACTGTCGAGGACGAAGCGAGATTGATTTATCTGAGACTCCAGACTGCTGAGTGTGGCGCGATCGGCTTCAATTTCTGCTTTCAGGCTTTCCGCCTCAGAATTGTCGATCGAGTACTGAGGCGATCGTGGTTCCGAGGTTGTCCCAGTTGCAGGGAGGGGCTCAGATTGCTCCGGTGCGGGTTGAGGATACGATGTGGTCGGCGCGGATTGGAAAGTGTGCTCTGAAGGAGATGGCGACTCCTCACATCCCTTAATAGCGGCAAACAAGATCACGATTCCCACGGCGAATGCTCCTACGACTTGTCGTTTGCTCCATCGCTTGCGCGCGATAGTAGGACGAGCCGATTGCGAGGCTGTTGTTGAACGCGGCGCTGTCGACGCGGCTTGGGCCGCTGTGCTGGCCGATGCACTCGGCTGGGATCGCCTTCCGGCAGCAATGTTGCCCGCAATTATCTCCAGGTCTTCCTCTAGCTTTGAGCGCAGGGCCTTCCCCTCGGCGAGCGCGAGGCATTCCTCAAACAATATCTGCGCCGTTGACCAGTCACTTGTTTCATTAACGTAAGCGACAAGGCATACGCGTCCTGCTTCGGCGACTCTATCGTGTACTGCATCACATATGGGGTCGCCGACGCCAAGCAAATAGTTAAACGTTTGGAGAAACTTTGCTTTGTCTGTAAGAAATCTCCGAACTACAGCAACAGCCGTTTTGGGGTTTCCACGTGCCTCGGTTTCCGCGTTCTCGCATAATCGCTCGATTTCGTCGCGCAACGGGCTGAGGCCACGAGTAAGTTCCTTCTTGGCGTGCTCACCCCCAAACGCAGAAGAACACATGAGGCGGCGCTGCTTCCCGGCTTCTTCAAAGTCTCCTTTTTCGGCTGCCGCGATTGCGAGGCGGGCATTTATGGCAAGAACAGCGTTCGGCAAAGATGACCAAATCCGCTGTGCGGTCTCGATCCTCAGTCGTGGGTCGTTGATATCACGTATTCTTCGCGTGAGTGAGTCCCAAAAATCGGAACGGTCTGAGAGTGCTTTCCAGTACCGATATGCGCTTGCCCAACTCTCTTGATCCTGGACCGTAGTGCTTGTAGCTGACTTCGACCGTCCAACGACACCATCGAGAACCGTCAAGTGGTAAAAGACCGCCAAGTTGTGTACGGCGATTCCAGCTCCTTGCCCCCTGCTATTGGCCCAAACGTTTACTGCGGATTGATACTTGCGTTCTTTGAGCGCCTGAATGGCGAGGTCATCTTTGGTCGCGCCACTGCAGGGCCAAAACCAGAAGAATTCATGCAAGAGCCGCTGCTCGGGATCCTTGAGCGTCTGTAGGGCGGACTTAACGGCGGGTACGCTGAGTTGTTCGGGCAGGGGGAAAATCCCGTCTGATGGCTGAACCGCTCCCAACTTGATCATCATTTCGAGCTTTTCAGTGGCTCGTGAGACATCGCGAAGGGAGCTGTCCACGCTGAGCCCGGTAATGCGAAATGCGTTTGACTGGTACAGATTGGGGGTGGAGAGATTGAGCAACGCGCCATACTCGCCTTGCTGTTGTGTGTAGACCGTGTGCTCCGAACGGGAGCCGGGTTGTAGGGCTTCTTGGCCCGAAGCCGCGTTACTGGCGCTCGCCTCTGCTGCATCCGTTATGATGATGGCCTGACCGATTCTTCGATGAACATGCTCTACCAGTTGCTCTTTCGTGAAAGGCTTGGGCAATGCTTCGCAATCGCATCCTTGCTGGCGAAGGCCTCGCACCATTTCTCTAAAATCATTGTCTGAGGCAAGCGTCGTGAGAAACAGGACTTTACACTTAGTTTGTCTGGCGATGCGCATGGCCACTTCTACTCCTGAGAGGCCAGGCATGATTGGGTCTATGACAAGAAGAGAGGGACCAAATGTCCCCGCGTTCTGGATCGCATCTGAGGAAGACTGTTCCGTGCGCGTTTCGTATCCGTCCTGTGTCAGAATGCCGGCGACGAGAGACGCGATGAGCGGTTCATGATCTGCGATAAGGATTTTGGGGCTGGGCATATCTGCGTGCCTACATAGAGATTCCCCTGCGCCACAACTTCACTCGACCTTGATACTCCGATCTCAAGGCGGGAAACTTGTTCAACGCTTCTTCCATGAGGTCAGCGGCATCATTGAGCCGTGCAGCATCCTGCGCCAGTTGGACAGCTTCGCGGGCCATGCGGCGCGCAGTTTCCTCATTGGCAGGCGAATGCACCCCAAGAACCTCTTTGGAGGTCTGGAATGAGGGCGAGCCCTGATTCTGTCTCGTCGGTGTTGAAGTCAAATGCGGAGTCCACCCTTCAAGCGCGGCGAGAAACTCTACAGCCGTGTGAAAGCGTTGCTTCGGGTCAAAAGCGAGCGACTTTGCGACAATTTCGTCTAGGTTTGCGTCACATAGAGCATTAAGTCGGCTAGGAACGATAGGGGCAGTCTTGAACGTCTTCGACGTCACGGTCGAAGGGTCATCGGGGATTTCAAACGGGAGACGATCCGTAAGTAGAAGGTAGAGTGTGGTGCCCGTGGCCCATACATCTCCAGCGCATGAGTCAGCATTGAAATCGTCAAAGGCCTCGGGTGATTTGAAGCATCTTGTTCCTCTTGCACTCGCCATCAAGGTCAGCGGATTCACAGTTTTTGCTAAACCAAAATCGGAAACACGTGCCCTCAGGCCGTCTTTGTCGTAGCCAATCAAGATGTTCTGCGGCTTGATGTCGCGGTGAATGACGGGCGGATCCTGCGAGTGGGCTGCGACTAATCCTCTGCAGACCTGTTTGATGACTTCAACCACCGTCGACACTGGGACAAACTTATTGCCGTACGACCTCCAAAACTGGTCTAAGCTCCCGCCGGCAACGTACTCCATAGTGAAAAATCCGTAGTTTTGGCTGCCTTCACAGAGAACGTTCGCGTCGAAGAGGCGCACAATGTTCGGGTGGTTAAGGCGTGACAGAAGGACGGCCTCACCGAGCATTTTTTCCAGCTCTTGCAGGGTCAGGCCCGGAAGCTTAAATACCTTCATAGCTTGCCGACCAAGAAAGCGGTGCTTCGCACGGTACACTTCGGCAAAAGCGCCCTCGCCAAGGTAGCGCTCGATTTCGTACGTGTCGCGAAGAATCTGTCCCTCTTGAAGCAACGGCAAGTTGGTTTGACTCCTCAACTGACGGCCGTTTAATCTCGGCAGTCTACTCCTCGAAGTTCGTTAGCAAGAACCTGTTCGCAGGCGGGTTTTGCTTCTGTCCGCAATTGAAACAATACACAGAACCACGCGGATTCTTCGTTCCGCACTTCGAGCAAAATCTAATCTTGTCCAGGAGGCCTTTTTCTTCGGCGCTCAATTCAAGGCCCTTGTCTTTCTTTTCTCTCATACGTAACAGAAAGCGTTTTTCTAGCTTTCGATACGATGCGGAGCGAACGAGTTCACCGCAATAAGTAGCCAACTCAGCGTGCAGCGAACTGAAGTCGTTAGGGTGGGGTTGGGCCTCAAGCTCGTTCGATCTGGTCTCGGCTTGCTCTAGCATTGCCTTCTTGAACTCTTCCCTTTGTTCAGGCGTTAGCTTTTCTATTTGTTGCGTCGCCTGCTCAAGCATTTCCCGCAGCGTTCCAGTGGTCTTTTTCATCGTTTCGACCCTGTCCGTCAGGTGATGATCGAGTTTTGCGCAAATGCTACCGCAGCTCTGGCCTGTTTATAGTACAACCAATCAACATGCGGCTAAGCGCTTTATGATGAGAGCTTTTCAAAAATAAATAATGACTTTTCACACAACGTCGCGGTACCGCCTTCATGAGGCGCACCCGACTGTCCTGGGACTTCGTTGGCGACGAAGGGAAGCCGCTGCTTAAGAATTACAACCGAAAGGCTCGCCGAAGCTTGGGAATCTCAGTAGGCGCAACAGAGTGGCTACCAACGCGGACTTGCAAAGGAACGCCAAGGATCGCGATGGGCAGCACTAGCTACCCTTCGCCTGTCAATTCACACCAAAACGCAACGGTCGGCACTCAGCGGTGTTGCACTGACCGTGCTCCTGTGTCATACGGACATCTATTTGACAGCGTCGATTTCGTACTCATCGGTGCCGCCTGACTTCTTCCGACCTGCTGCGTTTCTGCATCGACCAAACAAACCCGAGGAAAAAGACCATGCCATTACCGAAGGAAATCGATTCGATCTCCTCCTATCTGCGCGCGTGGGCTCCCGAACTCGGTGAGAGAATCCTCCAGACGTATCCGCCGTTGCACGGCTTTGAGGACGCAGCGTCCGAGCACATCGGAGAACTTCGTCGTAAACCGTTCCCGGCACAAACGCTCGCCATCATGGGTGTGGTAAAGCGATGGAATGAAGCGCGCGGCGCGGCGGTAATCGCAGAGTGCGGAACGGGCAAGACGTTGATCTCGCTGGGCGCGATTCATGTGCACAGCGAGCGAAAACCCTTTGCGGCTCTCGCCATGGTACCACCCCAGTTGGTTGAAAAGTGGGCGCGCGAAGCATTCCTGACTCTGCCGTGCGTGCGTGTCTTCTTCGTCGATGGACTGCGCACTCCGACCAGTTCGGTGAGCCACGCCGGAATCAACGAGGTGAGACTCCGCCATGGCCGAATCGTTCGCGAAGGGCTGCGCACCACCCTGACCGAGTTGCGACTTCGGAAAGCGGCTCGCACTGCCCGCCAAAGGTGGGATTCCATCTGTGGATCGCCCGCTCTGTTCATTGTCGGTCGTGAACGCGGCAAGCTCAGCTACTTCTGGCGTCACACATACGAGCACGCTCGATGCGGGCGATACCACGGAAGCGTGGTCAATCCCGACAGTGGCTGTCCGATCTATCTTGGTGAGGATGACCAGCGATTGCTATCAGCGGATTTCAAGAAGGCGAAGCTGAGCGAGATTCTGGGCGCCCGGAACGGTGACGAGTCTCGAAAACTGCGGCGACCGCTGTACAGCGCGTTGTGGCAGGCGGACGGGAAAAAGACTCGGCGCTTTGCCCCTGTCGATTTCATCGGCCGGTACATGCCGGACTTCTTCGACTACGCGATCGCAGATGAAGTGCACGAGTTGAAAGGAGACACAGCACAGGGCAATGCGCTCGGGACCCTGGCTGGCTGCGCGCAGCACACAATTGTGCTCACGGGCACTCTGCTTGGCGGCTATGCCGATGAGGTCTTCAACATCCTCTACCGACTCGAGCCCGGAAAGATGGTCAAGGAAGGGTTTGAGTATGGCGAGGCCGGAGTTCGCGCCTTCACTGAATCGTATGGTCTACTCGAAAAGATCACCGTCATTGAACCTGCCGATAATGCCTGCTCGGAGGCCCGCGTCACCAAACGGATTCGCAGGCGACCAGGGGCATCGCCACTGCTCTTCGGCCGGTTCCTGATGAGCCTGGGAGCGTTCATTTCGCTCGAAGACATCTCGGAAGCGCTACCCCCTTATCGGGAGGAAGTTCTTAGCGTGCAGATGGACGCTCCGCTGAAAAACGCCTACCAGAAGCTCGAAGAGGACGTGAAAAACGCGCTAAAGGAGCACCGTGGGAATCAGTCGGTGATGAGCGTGGCGCTCAACGCCTTGCTGCTGTATCCGGATCGGCCGTTTCGACTCGGGAATTTATATGGTTGGGAATTCGATTCAGAGACTCAGCGGCGTGAAAGATTTTTGATTTCGGAGACACGGGATCTCGACGAGGGGCAGGTTTACGCCAAGGAGCGCCGACTTGTCGAGGAGGTGAAAACGGAACTCGCGCGTGGGCGCCGCTGTCAGATTTATGCGGTCTACACGCAGAAGCGGGATGTGACGCGACGCTTGGAACACATCCTCTCGAATGAGGGTATTCGCGTCGCAGTACTCACGACAGAAGTGCAGCCTGAATCGCGAGAGGGCTGGTACGACCGGCAACTCCGCAGCGGCGTACAGGCAGTCATCTGCCATCCGAAGCTAGTGCAGACGGGCCTCGACCTGATCGAATTCCCCACGATTCTGTTCTACGAGACCGGCTACTCCATTTATGTCCTTCGCCAAGCGAGCAGGAGAAGTTGGCGGATTGGCCAGCGACTTCCCGTCGAAGTGAAATTTCTTCATTACGCCGAGACGATGCAGGAGAGCTGTCTGCGGCTGATGGGGAAAAAGCTACTCGTGTCTCTGGCCATGGAAGGCAAGTTCTCTTCAGAGGGCTTGCAAGCGATCAACGAGGAAGACGACATCCTGATGGCTATGGCCCGCGAGCTCGTGACCGAGAAAGGAATCGGGGAACGGGCAGACGCGGTTTGGTCTGCGTTACAAAAGAAACAGCAAGAAGTCTTCGCTGTGAAATCATCGGACGCAGAGCGTGCCCCAGAGCTTGTCAACAATCTCGGACTCGCCGAAAGCGAACCTTCCGCATCGCCGGTCAGCCAGTTGCCCCCTGTCGTCACTACACTCCAGCCGGTTTCTCGTAAGCATTTACGACGTGAAGGTGTTCCCGAAGGCCAGCTCACGCTGTTCTGAGCCCGGCTGCGATTTGGGATCAACACGCTTGTCAAACCACACATAAGAGAGGAGGTGGAAGTCAAATGGGCATTCTCGGATTAACCCATGATGAGAACGGGTCGGCTCTCGAGAAACTCCCGGTAACAATCAAGGTTGCTATCGGCGAGGGGCCGGAGCCGGGCAACGGAAACAGTCATCCGCGACGACTGGACCACTTCGTTTTCAAGCGGAAGACTCTTCGCGGACAGGACGTTGTTTGGGAACCAGCGCCCGACATATTGAAGGCGCACGGGGAGACACCGACCGCTCTGGGAATCATCTTCCTCAACAATGATCCCGGAGCAGTATTTCGGACGGAGTACGCGCTGTGGGTGCCGACCGGCTGCAGATGCCGCGGTGAACTGGTGCAGATCGCGAATGGCGGTGGACTGCACTATGAAATGCGAGCGACGCGAAGAACCCAGAAGCACCCAGAGGGGGAAGCTTGGCCTGGAAATTACAAATACCTCGACGGGCCAAAGAAAGGTCAGCCAGTTGAGCCCTGTGGCGAGGGCTGCCCCGATTTGGAGCGCGGTGATTGCAAGCCTTCTGGCGATCTCTACTTCATATTGGAGAAATTTCCAACCTTCGGCGCCATTTGCCGGTTGCACACAAGCAGCTACCGTTCGATTCGGAATCTATCGAATGGCTTGATGCAGATCCGTCGGTTGAACGGAGGCAGTTTGAGTGGAATCAAAGTGACCCTAAATGCCAGCCCAGAAAGAATCTCGTACTCCGACCGGGACGGAACCAGGCACACGTCTGTGGCATACATTCTCAGTCTGGAGATCGGAGGGACCGACTTGCGCACTTTGGTTGCGAACATGACCGAACCTGCACGGCTCTTGAGCGAAGGCCGCCCGGCCATTGAACTGTCTCGCGGGGTTCAATATGTGGTGCACGAGCCAGACGCGGAGCGGGCCAAAGAGATCAGCGGTGAATTCTATCCGAACAGCGATACAGCCGCCGACGTATCCGCCGAGCCCAACTCAGGCCAAAGCGAAAAGGACGAGCAAGTGGCGAGAATCTGTGAAATGGCGCACCGGCTTGGTTATAACGATGCCAGGGCGAAGATGCTGATCGGGCAGGCAGCGGGAAATCTCGCGGAACTCGAGCGGAAGCTCTTGAATGAATTGGACGAGCGACCAGCAACAACACTGACCGGAGAGGGTGAGAATGGGCACAGGCGACAGCCGGAACAAAAGACGCGTCAAACCAGCGTAGCCATGCCCACCAGCCGACCAGCTTCAGCCACGGCAGGCGGAGCAATGGCCGCTGGCGAGGGATTTCTCTTCTAAGGCATTCGCGCAGTTTATGAAGAGTTTGGCGCATTGCGAATAGCCCGGAGCACTTGTCGCGATACTTCCGCAGCAAACTCGCGGCAACTACTTCGCAGTGACAGGCGATTCGTGGACCTTTCGGCTGGAGTTTGGATGGCTCCGAGTGGCAACAATGGCCCGCTCGCCTTGACCGCTTCGGCCGGCCCAGCTGAAGTTGATGAGGCCAAAAAAGGCGATTCCTTTGGCCTCATGATCTCGTGAGCGTACCATCAAGGTTGGACTTATATGGTTGCTAACCAACGCTTGTTCGAAGAGTTTCGGCTTGCGGGGATGGACCTTGCTGAGTTGCATTGGCTGCTGCTGCAGCGGTTTAAGGGCGCGATGCAACCTGGCTCCGAAGAGGTTGTTTATCCTGGGAATGCAAATCGATATTCGGTTAAAGTACGCTTCGAACAATCACGCATTGTCGATATTCTCGCGGGACCCAATCTCACGGCTGCAGAAATCGATTGTCTTGCGAATCAAATCGCTTCTGAACTTCTCACTTCAAGTGGAACGGGGGTGGCAAATGTGATTCTGTTTGCACACCTTCCCGTTGACGGGTGGTATAAGCACCCGGATTTCCTTCAGATTCTTCCTGCACCACAGGATGCTCCTCGTCCCGGTTGCCTGATGGCCGATCACCCGTTTTTGCTCCAGTTCATCTTCCCCAAGAGTTCAAATTGGGCAATTCGAAACATCCGAAAGGCTACGCGTGGACGCGAAATCGCGCTGTTGCTCACAGGACTGTTGGCCGGTTCTATTAGCTCTGGAGGTCGCGGAGAGCATCATTGGACCCTTCTGTCTGAGGGGGCAGCGGGAGTTCTGAGGACCGAATATTTGCCAGAGGGCTATGTGTGCCCAGGATTTGTTGAAGAGTCGGACACGTTTGAGCCTACCGACGGGATACCGCAGCTACCTGAGGTTGAGCCGAAGCAGTATTATTCGCGTTGGGCGATTAGTAGTGACAGTCGATTCGAGGTTCCAGAAAATCTCGCCTCCTTACTTAGTGGATTCTACAAGCTGCCATCGGAGCTCCGAGACCAGTTTCGCCGTGCTTGTATCTGGTTTGAGGTCGCCCACCGTTTGTACGTCACTTCGCGTTCTGCAGCTTTTGCGGCGCTCGTAAGTTCAGTGGAGGCGCTAATGTTTCCGGTTAAAGCCGGAGGGGTTTGCAACGGTTGCGGACGGCCTATAGGTAAGAGCATTACCGAACGATTCGTGGAGTTTCTTGAAGAGATGGCGCCGGCAACAGAGGAGATTGAAAAGGCTCGGAAGAGACTCTACAGAGTCCGATCTGCGTTGCTCCATGGGGGGCAACTGTTGCCTTCGGATTTTCGTGGCATCAGCCCAGGACCTCGGTTGGGCGAGGAATTTGAAAATATGGACCATGCACAACGGCTCGTGAGATTGGTGCTTGCGAACTGGTTACGAAAGCAAGTTGAGGTGATGAGGGACTAGCACAGCCCGCGCCGCATACGATGAGCGCGCGAATCGTTGAGAGTACTGCTTAGTGTGTCGTGAGAACGTAGTAGCCGATTTGTGTTAGAACATTTGCGACAATCCCACTGAGAAAACCGATCGTTGCTGCCCAGAACGCTTCGTTGTGTTTCCACCACCACGTTGTCTTACGGATTGCCTCAAGCAGTTGAGCTGCGATTTCGGCTGATTGACTGCGAAATGCTTCATCTTCTGCTTCCGCAAGAGCTTTGTCGTGAGCCTCAGACACAGCTGGATCTGGCTTTTTAATCACGTCGAGTGCGCCGCGCCTCAGGGCGCGCAATCCCTCTTCGAGTGTACCCTTACGTGTGAGAAACACGTACTTTGGAGGGTGGTACCTTTTTCTGATTTGGTCGGCCAGAGCCTCGCCCCCAGCTGTGGTTTGGCCGAGCCGTGCGAGAATAGACATAAATTCTCGTTGGGCTGTTCTGTATTTGGTCCAAGCCGCATGTAATTCGCTGAGTTGCCGGTTAGTGTTGCGCGGTCCTTCTGGAAAATACATATCGAGAACGAAGAGTTCGGGTTCGTCATACCCTTGTTTCCGAAGGTCTGCCAAAGCATCGTCGAGCGTGTGACCGGTTCCGATTGCGAACCTGGTCTTCAGATTCTCGCTGAAGCGGTGAAGTTCCTCGTCACTGTCATCGACGAAACAAATTGGAGGTTTCTTTTTCTCCATCGTTCCTCCCGTCAAATCGCGAACGCCAAGCTTGCCGCCTTTGTTCTCTCGCCCGGATAGCGATGCCCCTTCAACACCTGCAAGGTTGCCCCGTCCTTTGTAACCGGTTCAAGCAAATCGGCGAGCGTCCCGACCTGATTCTGCCTCCGCCAAAGTGAAATGTTTTTCACCGTGATTGGCATAGCAGTGCCTCCTGTGAACTTCGCATTCACACTGGGTGAAGCGAATACTACGCCAGCGGTGGCTTTTTCCCAATCCTTCTTCTGGCGGCTGAATCAGCAGGCAAACACCTGACACGGAACAGCGCGAGCTCGTGTGCTCCGGCGTGACCATCGCCGACCAAAGGAAAGCAGGTGTGACCGATGCGTGAGCTTGAATATCAAAGGAAATCCCTCCCTGCGTTGAGCCAGTCGCGACACGGCGATATGGCCTGCGAAACTCTTTACGTTGGCAAGCACGTTAACGGCGCGAGAGTCGCCGACTCTGAGCCCGCCGCCCGTGGGATCGAAATCCATCGAGTGGTGGCGGCCTACATTAATCATTTAGTTAGCACGAGGCGTTCGACGGATCTCGAAGTCTTCGACTCGTTGATGAACGGAGCCAGCATCGAGGCGCGGGAAGTTCTGGAGAAGTTTCGGGACAATCACAGCTTCGATCCAGAAAAGATTCTATCGGCTGAACTTCACATCGCGCTCGATCGAGACTTCCATCCGGTTGGAGATTCGGAAGATGAGTGGCAAACACCCGAATACGAGGGGACTCTCGATCTCGTGATGTTGCATTCGCTCACGGAAGCCGAGATCGAGGACTGGAAAAGCTACTACCAGATCATCGATGCAGACACGTTCCAGTCGAAGTTTTATCCGCTCCTGCTTATGTGCCTCAACCCGTCTTTGGAGACGGTGAAATTCGTCTTGGAGTTTGTGCGCTATGGAGCTTCGCGCTGCGTCGAGTACACACGGAAGGACTTGCCATGGCTCAAGGAATTGGCCCAGAGAGAACGAACCCGCCAAAGAAAACTTCACGAATGCTCCGCCTCCGATGAGGACGACCTGAAGGTTTCCCCAGGGAGGCACTGCGCGTGGTGTCCGCTTCTCTTAAACGGCTGCCCAGTCGCTCAGACGAATCCCTACTCGCAAATGACGGCTGAACAACGGCTTCGCTTCGCTGTGTGGCTTCAGGAAGCAGAAAAACAGAACACGAAGGTTCTCAAGGACCTCATGGTGGAACGCGGGCCGATCCGCTACCGCGATGGGAATGAGGGGGAGTACTTGGCTGACTTCGTGCCGGTGGAAAAGAAATTCTATCCATACCGCGACGCAGTTTCGATTCTCGATGAGTGGTTCAAAACACATCCCGAAGAGCGGGGGCTGCGTGACAAGTTGACGATTTCGGGTCTGTCCTCAGCGATTAAAGCAGAAAAGCGCGCCGACCTTGCGCAAACACTCGCAGGGATCGCGGATTTGCATGTGGAAACCGAACTCAGGATCGGGCGGGCAACGAACGGAAGTAAGGAGCGAAGTTCATGAAAATTCAAAGGCTGGTCGTGAAGAACTTTCGGTCACACCAGGAGACGGTGCTGGAGCTAGACCGATTCAACTTCATTCGAGGGCCCAATGGCTCTGGCAAGAGTTCCATCCAATTAGCCCTGGAATACCTCTTCACAGGACGGTGCGAACTGACGGATGCGGCCGGACGGGGAGCGGAAGCCTTGATTCGTTCGGGCGAAAAGGAGCTTGAGGTCTCCGCAAAGCTGGAAAGCCGTGAAACCCTCTGCCGACGACGTACACCAAGATCGCAGATCGTTGAGGTCAATGGAAAGAGAGTGCCGCTCGACGCCGCGGAGACCTTCCTTACCAAGCAATTTGGTTCCCTGGACGTGCTGTCTGCAGTACTGAACGCTGATCGCTTCGTCGAGATGCCGGAAGCCGAGCAGCAGAAGCTCTTGGCCCAATTGGTTCAGGCCGGGAAGATCGACATCCCGAAAGAAATCTGCGATGCGCTGCGTGCCATCAATGAGGAGCCGCCAAGACTGGCAAGCGTTGCTGATGTCGAAGCCGCGCATAAACACTTCTACGACCTGCGCACGGAAGCCAGCCGCGCTCTGAAGGCCCTGGGCCAGATGGGAAAGCCAGATCTTGCATCGGATCTCCCGAGTGTGCAGGAGGTAAGAAGCAAGCTCGAAGAGTTGCGGCAGCAGAAGGAACGACTCATCGCCCAGAAGGCGGAATCCGATGCATGTTGGCAGAATGCACAGGCGCGAGTGAAGCAGGTGCAAGCGGAAATTCAGGAAGCCTCGTCCGAAATCCTGAGCCCGAGCCAGGAGCAAGAGTTGCTCCAACTCGAATCACAGCGAAGCCATACCGAGAAACTCCAGCGGGAGTTGACAGAGCTGATTGCCGAACAAAGGACTGTCGAGAAAGCGTTGTCGACCGCCCAGGGATTGAAGGAGAAGTGCCCCGCCTGCGGGCAGCCAATTTCGGCAGCGGCAAAAGCGAAGGAAGTAGAAGCATTGGGCGAGCGGCTCGAAGACCTGGAGGCCCTGATTCAAGGAACGCGGGAGGAACTCAACGAGTTTGGCAATCTGGAAGTGGCAAGGTCGCGTCTCGAAAGCCACCGCAGAGCTCTGGTCCGGCGCGCAAAGTTACTAGAGGAACAGTCGAACGTTCAGGCGGCACAGAAACCAGATGCTGCAGATCTCGAAAGCCGACTCACCATCCTCGCGGAAAGGATCAACAAGGGAGAGCGGGTACTGGAGAAAGCACACCAAGGTCAGACTGTCCAAGACACGTGGGAAGCATATGTCAGAGAGAAGTCGAGCTTAGAGACAAGGATCGGCCTACTGGACAAGCTCGTCGAATTCCTCGGGCCGAATGGCGTCATGATGGCCCAAGCAAGCAGTCGGATCGGATCATTCGCAGAGAGCTTGAACATGCATCTGGCGACTTTCGGTTACGCGTGCAATCTCGCACTCGATCCATTCGAAATCCGTGTCATCTCATCGTCGGACAATCATTGTGCACTCTCTTTGAAGCAACTCTCAGAGTCGGAGCGCTTTCGATTCAGCATCGCGTTCCAGATCGCTCTGGCAACTGTAACTGGAATTCGATTCATCGTTATTGATCGCGCCGATGTATTGGACAGGGCGAGGCGAAAATTCTTGACGGGCCTGTTAGTCAACAGCGATCTCGATCAGGCGATCGTACTCGCGACAGGAGAGGAACCACCTCCATTAGCTGTCCCGCAAGGAGTGAGGTTTTGTGATCTCGCCAAGGCATAGAGTCAGGCAGCGAACGAGGAACCGAAGGCGGGTTTGCCCCATCCATTCGAGCTGAGTTACTGACTCAGGCGAGGTAGATCACTCCCCGGGCAATTCGTGGCACCGCGGCCTCATCTTCTAACCACGAGAAGCGGCATGATTGCGAATTCGGCAAGCATAAGCCATCAAGGCCAACATCGCAGAGTCCTCAATGTTGTTGTCCAGTTGGAACGCACGCCCGGAGCCCGCTTCGTATTCGAGGTGTCAGAGATACTTGGGCTTGATATTGAGGCCGATCGGTTTCGCCTTGGATCTGTTTATTGCCGTCAGAATGAATTGCGTCAGAGAGCAAAGCCATGAATCTCTCCGCGAAGCGCGCCATATTTTGCTTAGGCTATCCGAACATTTCCGAAACATACTGCGACGGTTGCTGTGCTCTCACGGCACCCCATGGCATGACTTTTGTATTGGGGTACGTGACATAAAGAAGCCGCTTTGAGCGCGTCACCGCAACGAATGCGCTGCGGCGCTCCTCCTCAAGAGCGGGACCATGTGCTCGATAGTCTGGGAATGTTCCTTCATTCATCCCTATAAGGAAAACCACATCGAATTCCATGCCTTTTGCTGAATGCACCGTCAGTAGCGCCAATCCGTCTTCGGTCGGTTGTTGTGTTGTGCCAAGAGCGACTTGTCCGAGAAACGATGTAATGCTATGAGCACCACCTGCCTCCGACCTAACATAGTAATCCCAGTGTTTTCTCCACTCAGTAGTATCTTGAAGGATAAGAGCCCGATCCTGTTCGTCCAACGTAGTGGCGTATTCCTCAATCTTTTTCAGAGCGTTCAGGAACTTAAAATCCTCGCCCGTCCATTTCAGCGCAGCAATCGCATTGAGCACCGCCGGGGCACAGCCTTTCCGTGCACCGTTTGCAAGCACCATTAGAAAACACATCGGATCATCTGTATCCTCAGGTGTGGGCGCATCTTCAGCGGGCGTTGGTGCTCCCCACGCTTTGGCGAGTATTTCCGAGTGCAGTCTGTCCCTTGGATTAGCCAGGAGGCGGAGAGCGAGTTCGAATTGTTCCACAACGTCGGATTCGCTTTGGTAGGGCGCCGCGGATAGTTTCTTATAGAAGGGTATCCCTTGTTGTTTCAGCACGTCCTGCAGACACCGAAAAACGAAACGATTGCGTCCCAAAACCGCGCACCGCCCTGGCGTAATGTCCCCCTCAATGTCAGGATGCCCTTCAGATTCAAGATATCTGATCTTTTCAACGATTGCCTGGGCTTCGCCCGGTTCATCCTCACACTCGATGAGCTCAACCGCGCCCGCGACGGGGAGCTGTCCCTCGACCGTGTACGAGGAATCCAGTCGCTGAGCCGCCGCAACGACGGCTTTAGAACAGCGGAAATTCTCGGTAAGCTCGATCTTCTTGGCCTTGAAGTCTCGCTGAAACAGATCGAGATATTTCGGATCGGCTCCGTTCCAGACATAGATTGCTTGCCTGGGATCGCCGACCATCATTACGTTCGTGAATTCTGATCCGCAAAGACTTACGAGCACGCGGTACTGTGCCTCATTGAGGTCTTGGGCTTCATCGATGCAAATGTATTTGTACTGACGTCGGTAAAAATCTGCAGTCTTGGGCCGTTCCGCAAAGAGCCGGTAGGTAAGCAGGAGGAGATCATCATAGTCGAGTGCAGCGGAGGCCCTCAGTTGCGCGTCGTATCCTTCGTACAGCCGCCGTTCATCATCATCCTCTACCATACTGGGTAGGACCAATGAATTCTTGAGGTCGCTGATCCTCTCAAGCCAGGAGCTGAGTCTGCGCTGTTGTTCCTTCGGTTCTCCCGCCTCCCTCAGTGCGGCCGATAGCTGAGGGTCGGAACGAACAGCATTTGCAAGTATTTGCCTTCGGTCATCAAATGATTCAAAAATGTTGGGCAATCCCTCCACGCCAATTGACTTCCCCCTGTTAGCCAACACCTCCATGCAGAAACTATGGAGCGTTCCGACAAACGCACGCTTGAGGATATCCGGCACATCATTTAGCCGTTCCTTCATTTCGTTAGCGGCCTTGTTGGTGAAAGTCAGCGCCAGAATACGGAAATGCTGGGAGGGATCCTCCAGAAGTCTGCGCATTCGCTCAGTCAGCACGCGAGTTTTCCCTGAGCCCGGACCAGCCACCACAAGCAATGCGCCAGTACCGTGGGAAACTACCTGTCGCTGAATCGCTGTTAATCGAACGCTCATGCTTTCTTCTCAACGACTTTCGGTGGACTCAGTTCAATATCAAGCTTTATGAATAAATCTTCAAGCGCCGAAGGAACGGGAAGCACCTTCCCAACAATTGAGCCATATTGCGTCTTGTTTGCCTCTATCTCTGCCAAAATGTCTTTCAGTTGATCCGCTGTCGATTTCGCAGCCCACTCTTTCTGAAGCCCGGCCAAATGTTGGGCATTTGTCGCCTTTCTCTCAATAATGGCTTTTATCAGCGCGCCCTTGGACGCTTCGCTCACGATATACGTCTCGAATTTCTTGCCTCCAGGCAGAACAATGACGCGGGGATTATTCGGAATTGCAGCCTGACCGACTGTCGCCAAAGCCGTGTTTACGGCAGCGATGGTATCAGCCTCGCCGTCCGAAAATATGAACCAGGGAATCTTAAAGCTTTCCGCCATCCGTAGAAAAGGCAAGTAACTCCCTTTGCCTCCGACGCCGACAAAGCTAAAACCCAGATCGTTAGGGTGTTTACCCCAACGTTTCTCAGCAAAATCGGGCAGCGCTTGTTCCTCAGTTTCTCCTTCGAAGAAGACGAGTGCGCGAGCGAACAGCATCTCGCCGCGCGTGTTCATGACCTGACGATCAATCTTTCGGAGATCCTCGTCAGTAATTTTTTTCTCTCCTGCGCCCATATCGATGCGGCACACCACTGTTTCCTCAGCGTTCTTTGAAAAGTGTCTGATGTGAGCAATCTCGGACTGACCGCAAACATAGGGGGAGTGCGTGCTAATGATGCGTTGACCCGGCATCCGCTTGATCTGACGGAATAAGGAGCGTTGCGCTTGTGGATGAAGATGTGTTTCCGGCTCCTCCATCGCCATCATCGGATGGACCGCGCCAGAGCTTCCTTGTTTCTGCCTCCACGTCGTGAAAGCCCAGAACGTAAAGAAAGTGCCAAGACTCCGGGTGCCCATTCCCTGCTGATGCAGTGGAAACGGCGGGGCACCCCGCGTCGAAAGCACTACGTCCATCCCGCGCGACAGATCGCGAAGATGACGCGCGAGCGGCGTAATGGAGACGCTATCCTCATCACATGAAAGGGTCTCGTGGAAATCTTTCAGATGTGACTCTATATGGGTGAGGACATCGCTGCTCTCCACGATATCCTTGTTGATTTCGGACAAATCCTCCTCGATCCGCTTCACATCCTCCGCGCCGAGGCCGTGTTCCTCTACCATCTTGTTCCAGAAGGAGCCTCGAGTCCGAAGATCCTCTGCGATGTCGCGCTTGGCATCCAACAAGTACACAGCGAGCGGTTCTATTTGTTGGGCAGAAACTGGGGCCACCTTTTCAACCGGCTTTGAGTCTTCCCATTTTGCGCCATCTTTTTGCCAGTCTTTCAAAAACCGGCGTTCCAGAACGTACTCGCCTCTAATTGCATTCCACTTAAACTGAGTGCGAATCGCCACCAAATCGCACTCGTCTTCATCCTGGACGACGCCAAGGCCCCATAGTTCAAGCCACGGGCTGCCTTGAGGAAACACATCCACTGTCTTGCCCTGGTCATCTGTCGGCCTTATCAAGATGTCGATAGCGATCACCCTGTCCTTCGGAGCCGACACCTCGGTCTTCTTGAGAAAAACATCATCACCCGAAATTATGCGTTGACCTGCGCCGATGGCAGCGAAGACTGCGTTGAGGAAGCTGGTCTTTCCCGCGTTGTTCTGGCCGATGAGCACAGTGAGGAGATCCAACTCTACATCGACAGAGCGAAGGCACCGATAGTTCCTTATCCTGACCTCTTTGATGAGAATGCCGCTGAATGCGGGCGGGGGAGTCGGTTTTGCGTCCGCAGGCGTATCCTTACCAGCCGTTTTGTCGCCTGCAATCGCTGCTACAGCGGCAGCGTTCCTTTTCTTCTCCTTGCCCATACGTTGCAACACTCCCCGCTGTCAGCGGTTGTGTCTGGTGGCCTTCTTCTTGGGCTTTCCCGTCGATTGCAGCGACTCCGATTGTCTATCCCAATCGCTCGGCCGCGAGATGACGACCGTATCGATGATGCCCGGCAGCTTCCTTAAGCCCTGCCTTAAGTAGTCATGCTCGTGCGAGCGCGCACTATCATCCCATATGAAAGGAATGATCCCGGCGCAGTCATTACCCATCGCGTTGTAAAGGCTCGCATCTGAAGCAATCTCATCAATTATCTTTTGCATCTTCTCCCCAGCGCGCAGGAATTTAACTTCCACGATTAGCTTCATCGAAGGAATGTAAAGATCGGCGCGAGGATTTTTCTGGCCGATTTTCGCCAAGTATTGTTCATCATCCAGATCCGGAAAAATTGGCGCGAGCAACAGCCACAGAAGGTTCTGAACATGATATTCATGATCGATGTACCATTGCCGCATTGGAGCGTTCGCAGTACGTGGCTTAGTTTCCCAGGTCCATTTCCTGAGCCCCGCGGGGACGCGCCCTAGCAGCCGAACGAGACTCTCCGCAGTCATCCGCCCCGGAACCACAGCGGGCGCAGAGCGCACTGCGTACTCCAACGCGGCAAGTCTGACGGCTGCCCGCTCATAAGGGAGCTCGCTTGTTCCCTGCAGTAGTATCAACTTCAGGGCTTTTTCGTCTTCCTGCTCCGTCGTTTTCCCATTCATCGGCACAAAAATGCCTTTGGATCTGAGAGCTACATGGATATCTTCGGCTTGGTCGAGCATGTCACTGCCTAGGCCTATGCTCCCCCCAAGAACGCGATCAGCAGCCTGGAAAAAACAACGCTGCCAGTTTTCGGTGCCCTCGAGGTTGTAAATATTTTTCAGAAAGCTCGAAAGCCACTTGACGATTCTGGTTGAAACGGCGGTATTCGCGAGAGATTTTGCGCCAAGGGCTACGCCCAAGATTCCCACTGAATCAGAGCAAAATGCCATTGGGACTTCATCAACAAAAGGCTGACGTCCAGCCAGTCTATCCAATCCCTGCTTCAGAGTTCCCGAGGCGTCCGCGCCGATAAGGCCCGAAGCCGTCGCGAAACCAAGCGTAGCGACAGTCTGGAAATCCTGCTGCGCTCCGCTTCGCCGCATTGCCGCAGCCACAATCTTGGTGACCTCGGGGACGTCTGAAGGCTTCATCAATATCCAATGGCCGAAGACGACTGTCAGATCCGACTGCGGACGGTGAGCTAGGCTACGCTGAAGCGCCGCACGCGCATCCGTCAGCAACAGATTGGACACGGTGCTCACAGAAACCACCGAGTCTTGCCGATTCTTCCCAACATAACGTCCGGGTCCCATTTGTCAAACATCGATAGGTGCCCGAGCGTCCTGGCGATCAAATCGGAGTATTGGATTGTCACGGGTGCTGACCCTGGCAAGAACGTGCGCCACGAGTGGCAGGCGAACGCGAACACTTGGCGGGTCAGGTACGTCATGTCCGTAAACGACGAGTCCTTATGAAGTGTAAGCAGAAGAGGGTGCGGGATACCGTCCTCCGGCCGTTTAACCTCCGATGGCCCAGTCAGGCAAAGGAGCACATCTCGGTTGGAGAGCTGCAGGATCGACGCCCGCCTTGGCGCATACACCCCTTTGCTTCGCTTGGTCTCGAAGTCGACGACACCGTTCTGCCCCCTATCGAAAATCAAATACGGATGCTGTTCGCTGAGTTGAAGGAAGGCATATTCCACCTCGTAATCACCCAAGTCACGCATCAACGCCTTCACTGCATTTACTTCGTTTTGGTTAAACCGCTTAAAGGAAGCGTGAAACACAAGACGCACGTGGTCCTTGGCTTGCCAGTTCATGTCCTGCTGCACTTTGGACACCGCCTTCCGGAGTGCGTCAAGAAAAGCCGCCTGGTAGTTTTCCATCGTGACGGCTCGCGAAACATTGGTGAGATGATAGTTGCCGTCGCCGCTGAACACTGTTGTGATTCCTACGTATCGTTCACGGTCGCCCAGGCGGCCTTCCGCGATGTTCGCGCTCCCAAGGCCAATGACAAGCTCATGCGCGATTGTCGGATTCGCCTTAAGCAGCCAGGGAATCCCGTTCAATTTGGCATAGGTGGCCAGCGCCATATTGTTCAAGGAATATTGCAGCTCGCGGTCGGGTTTCTGCGCCGTCTCGATCTCGAATTCCTGTACCGGAATCTGATGGGCGAGGAAGCTCTCCTTAGTAATGAAGTAAGGATTCTGGTCCACGGGCAACTGATGAAAGTTTTCCTCGATCTGCACGAGCGCGAGATCCCATTTTGTTCCCGCCCCGTGCTTCTCAAGCGCCTGTCTACACGCTTCCTTATAGGAGCGGGGTAAGCGATCCTCCGCCAAGAAAAACTCATAGGTAACGTCTTGCAACGCATATTTCCGCAAGAAGCCTTTCTCGAAGTAATTCCGTTGCGGCTTGCCACGGTAAGATGGTGAGGGCGGTGGCAGCACGATGCCGTTGATGAATTTGTGCAGGAATTGCTCGACGCGCCCCTTCTGTGCTTTTTGGCAGACAACGCAGAGTTTCGGACGATTGGGCGTGAACACTCTCGCGGTATATGGGCCATGCTGATCCAGACCGCGATCACTCCATGTATCGGTCTTTGAGCCTGTCTGGTCAAAGATATAGGTCGGTTTGGGTGCCAATTCCAACGTAGGAAACATGCTCTTTGAGGCGTCCCTCAGGAGCGGTAAGAACCTGAAGGAAACGCCCGGTACCAGAAAGTGCTGTTTGGAGGCAAAAAACTCGACTACGCTGGTGATTCGCTGCAATTTCGTGGGACCTGAACGGAGATCAGCCCTCGCCTTCTCCAGCGCCGATGCAATAACCTGATCCTTCCCCTTGAACGCGTGAGCCAAATAGGCGGGAAAAGCCCGCTTCTCAAGCCAGACTTCATGCGCATCGACAGACTTGATGTCATCCTTAGAATCGGTGAGAGCGAGCGTGGACTCGCTAACCGCCTCCACTTTGCCAACGAGTTCTGGGTGTGGAGCAATTCGTGGGTCCTTATACTTCGACACCCGTGCCGTTACGTAATGCCCCACGGGGGAGAACCCTTCCTCAATCAAGTCTGCAACGGTGCGATCCAGAATGCGCGTGGTCCTGACATCGAATACAGCCGCGACGAACGGTTGGTGTTTAAAAAAGTAGATCGGGCGGACAGCCATCTCGTACAGCACCCGCACCGCAAGCCAGTCCGGACAGACAAGGCCAGACGGAAGACAAGACCGCAGGATATCGTCCTGCGCCACGAAGCGGATAGGGTCGTAGCTAAGGACGCTGCGTGGAAGCCCAGCCAGATAGCTGATCAGGGAATTGCGGATGAGCGCAGCACCGAGCCCAAGATTTTCATTGAGCGGTATTTTCTTGGTCCCTTCCCCTAGCGCCGGAGCGTCCGCCGCGACGGGAACGGCGACGATCTGATCAGGGCCGTCACGGCGAAAAACATGGGTTGCCCAATGCTCCTGACGCAGTTTCCTTAGTCTCTCTTCGCCATTCGCGCCGTAGGGAAAGAGGCCTGCCTCGATTTCAGCGTCCTTGAATTCGAGTGGTGAAAAATTCAGTAGCAGGCTCAACGATGAAAAATCCTTTCAAGCGAGCCACTTGGTGGCTCGACTGTTCTATGATAACATCATTATCATACCGTGGCAGACCGTACTTGTGCCAACCGATCCCCCCATCCCGCCTGCCGCAAAAACAAATGCGGCTGCTGTGATCGAACGCCATGTTCAGGCCGGGTGTTCAGCTTTCAGGGGTGCAGTTGCCGGGAAGCCGGCAACGGTGATTTCAACTCCGTATTCCGACGAACGGATGAAACAGAGGGACTTCGTCATTACGGAGGTACTAGAACTTTTGAATTTGCCCCCGAGCTGTCACGGCCCCGGTAAGCAAACTGGACGGCGCGAAGTCGTCGGAACAGTCGGTCGAAGGCTGGTGCGAGTAGTTTACGAGTCTATTGCGGAAGACGTCGCCAAAATAATCACGGTCTATCAGGAATAGGGAAAACGATGCTGTCAAAAATAGAAATCGACCGGGAGAATGACCTCGCCTACATTTCTCTGCAACCCGAGCTGGCGGGTGTACGGGGCGCTGTTGCCAAATCCACTAGACTGGCCGACGACCTGATCGCTGATTTTGACGAGAATGGTCAAATCATAGGGATCGAGCTATTGAACGCCTCAGCTCGTTTGAATCTTGACGCTGTTAAAGAACAAGTCGGCGATGCGATTGTTGGAGTAAAAGAAGCAGCTGAAATGGCTAAGGTAGAAAAACCCAATTTCGTAAGAGATTACGCTAACAAATCGGGGTTTCCGAAACCAATTGTTGACCTAGCAAGCGGCCGGCTGTGGCTGCGGTCCGAAGTAGAGGATTTTCTACGAGCCAAGTCTGAGAAAGCTGGCGCTGAAGTCTCAGAACGCCTGACGGAAAGGTTTCACCAGAATCGAAAGGCGTCTTCCCGAACCCGTGTTCGCCCTCGGACTCGCTCAACTTCTATTCGGTATTCTCGGGCCAACGCATCCATTCGTCTCAAATATCTGCAGCCTGCAAACGACAAGGACTTTGAGATCCTCTGCCTCAGAATCCTTCGGCGGCACTGGAATTGCCCAAGTCTGGAGCTCTATGGGCACAGGGGCGAACAGCAATACGGAATTGACATCTTGGACCTGAGTGGGTCTGCGGAATTGCGTGCAGCTCAGTGCAGACTGCACGAGCCGTGGAAGACGATTCCTCCAGCTGAGTTGCAGAAGGCCGTGGAGGAGGCGAGACAATTTATTCCGCCCTTGCAACTCTACGTCATTATGACTACGGCGAGAGCTTCTACGGTAGCCCAGAATACGGTCCTTCAGATCAATCGCGAACACCAACATAAGAAGCTGTTCACGGTCAAACTCATGACCTGGGAGGAAATTGAAATTCTTCTGGACGAATATGCGGAGGTTCGAGATCTCTCTTCTGGCATTGTTGAGGAATCCAAGATTTCATTTCCCCGCGCTTCAATGGGAAGTCGAGTTCTTGTCGATCAGTCTTTTGAGCCAGGCGCAAACTCATTTGATGCGGAGATAGAGGAAGCGAAGGCTTACATAACGCGCCGCGAATACCAACTCGCACGACTGCTTTTGCAGAGAACCCGGAACCAGAAATGGGATGTATTGTCAGCTCGACAACGGTTCAGAGTTCTGTCCAACATTGCCGCCGCCTACCTTTCCGAGGGAAAACCAAAGGAAGCAATTCCATTTTTCCTTGAAGCAAAGACACATCAACCTCAGGATGAACTTGCAATCGCCAACGAAGTGCTGGCATTCGTGCTGGCCGACGACCGGGAACGGGCATTTGCATTGGCCGCTGGGGCGCGTCAGAAAGTCCCTCATTCTGGCCCGATTCTGAGTTACTGGATCCGTTCAGCACCCACCGGAATGGATCTCGCCAGCCTTCAAAGGGAAGTTCCGTCCACCCTTCAGGCTGACCCCAATGTCTGCGTAGCATTGGCCGAGCGAGCCCTTGATGCGCTAAGATTTACCGATGCCGAACGGTTTTCAAGGATTGCCACCGAGGGAAACAAGGACTGGCCATATCCACGACTCCTGCTCGCACAAGCAGTTATCAGGGAAGAGCTTTTGAAGGCGGCAGGCGTCGAGTCCTCATCCGCACTCGCCTTGGAGAGGCTTCGCTCTTCGGAGCAAGACCTGACTCGCATTATCGAACAAGCCGATGCCGAAGGGGCACGAGACGTTAAAGCCGAGGCGCTCCTAGTTCGCGCTCAGGCGAAACGGCTACGCGGGCAACGTGATGCAGCCGACGACGACGTGATCGCAGCTCACGAAGCCCTACCAACCGATCCCACAGTTCTTCGAGACTATGCGCAAGTCCTGCTGAAAAGAGGGGAAAGACACGACGCCATCGCAGAACTTCGAGAGGCTGTCGCTATCTCTGGACATCGTGAGGACGTAACGGTAATCCTTGCCACGACTCTTCGGGCAGGAGGCGATTCGGCTGAGCGGAACGAGGCTTTGCGTTTGTTCATCGAACTCGCTGGACGGAGATCGCCCCAGCCTGAGGGCTTTCGGGAACATATAATCTGGGCAACGCTGGAAGCGCTTGCCGAGGAAGGGCAGCTCGATACCGCAGAGAGAGTTCTCTCTGCAGTGCCCGAACATTCCATATCACAAACAGCAGTTTGCCTCTTTCAGTCGAAGGTCGCGCTTTTGAGGAGCAACCGTGACCAGGCCCTTCTCCAGGCAGATCAGGCACTCCGAACCGTGGACCTCTCTACTCCGCCCGAGGATGTCCGATTGCTCGGCCTGCTACTCTCTGAACTCGGAAGGCACAAAGATGCCCTGCCAATCTGGCAGCGCCTCGCGTCCCGCACTCTGCTCACCACGGACACGCGGCGCCTAATCGACTGCGCAGCCCGACTGCAACGACACGACGTGATCTTGGAGGTCTGTGGTGATTTGCGACGGGCTGGGATCGAAGATCCGGAATTGGTGTCCTATGAAGCCAGCATATTGCAGACATACGACCCAGAAGGTGCCGCATCCGTGCTACAGCATTACGTCGCCAAACACCCTGAGGACCGGGCCGCGAGGCTGCACCTATCAGCTCTGGGTTTGCAGCTTCACAGAGAGGACTTGGTTCCCGTAGCAAAGGAGGCAATTCCATCACCCTCGGAAGTACCCTCTCGCAACTGGCCGCTCGTAGTGCGTGTGATGGCCGAAATAAGTAGCCCGGAGAGTGCCCTGGGTTACGCCTACAAGCTTCTTCGAGAGCATTTTAGCGAGCCAGATGCCCATCGGGCGTATTTGGCCGCGCTTCTGCCCATGGAGCATAGGCCCGATATTCCCCAGCCGAAGCACGCAGGTCCAGGCACAGCCGTTTCATTCGTCGAAGACGGCACAGATCAGGAGCACTGGTGCGTGATCGAGGAGGAGTACGAGCCTGACGCAAAACTGAACGAGGTCTCTCCTAAGCATTTCCTTGCGAGTCAACTGAAGGGCCGTAAGGAAGGGGACAAATTCGTGCTGTCGAAGGGCGCTGCGACTGAAAGGCTGGCAACGATAAGACAAATCCTGAGCAAGCACGTCTACCGATACCAGGATTGTCTCATGCAGTGGCAGATCCGATTTCCTTCCGTTCCGGGAATTGAAATGGTCCGCGTCACTCGCAGGGCCGCGTCAACAGGTGCGGAAGAAATGGAAATTGGTTCAATCTTCTCACTACTTGATAAGAGAGAAACCAGCACGACCGAATTGCTTGATATCTATGCCAGGACGCCCGTGCCGTTACACACACTCGGGACCGCTCTCGGAAACAACGCATTCGAGACCGTGTGTCGACTCGCTTTGGATCCTAACTGCAAAATCAAATGCTGTTCGGGATCTCCACCTGAGCGAACGCAGGCTCACGAGGCGATAAAGACTGCAAGGGCCCTAGTTTTGGAGCTTACGTCGATAGCAACGTTAGCAGTCACAGACCTCCTAAGTGTCTTGGAGAATCCGCCGATCCCTTTAATTGTGTCGCGCGGCACTCTGTCGGAGCTTGAAGGCTTCGCCGATGAGAAAGCCTCAAACCCTGACCATGTCGGAATGTTGGGTAAGCATGAAGGACGCTACGTCATGGTTGAGGAATCATTTGAGCAAAGGGAAGCGAGGCTGCAACATCTAAAGCAACTGGCATCTGTAATCAAGAAATCCTGTCAGATAGCCACCGCCCCTTCGCTCGCCGCTCTAGACCCTGAAAAAAGGGCGGCAATGATCAAGATGCTTGGGCACCATGGTGCGGAAAGCGTCGTACTGGCCTCCGAGCCCGGACGAGTCCTATGGACTGACGACCTTGTCCTTGCCGTCCTTGCTCAAAACGAGTTCGGAGCGCGGCGAGTATGGACGCAGATATATCTGCAAGCCCTGGCTGAAACAGGAGCAATCGATGCGAAAGTCTTCTTTGAGGGAAGTGCAAAGCTCGCTGCATATGGATACTACTTCACAAGTCTAAACAGCAAGATATTGATGGCGGCGCGGTCTCTGGCTCACGCCGACCCTGGTGTGTGGCCTTTGAAACAATGCCTTGAAACGCTGGAGGATGAAGCAATTTCGTCCCGAGATCTGTTGGGGCTCGTCACTCCGTTTATCGTGGAAGTGTACCGGGAGGGCATCGCCGGACAAGAATCAGTTTTCGTGGGCATTCTAGAACACTTGAGAAGGCGGACTGACGGAGTTTCGGTCGTCAGAACGCTCAGGCAACTCCTCCCCGGGATGTTTGGCGTGAATGCGTTGGCGGCGCAGGCTACCGACAAAACAATGAGGGTATGGGCGAGGGCCCTTGGCTTGACCACAGCTCTGAAGCTGCCTTAGCTCCGCGCAGAGGTTAAGCACACGTATGTACAAAGAAATCGTGCGTCAAAAGCATAGGACGAACGGCGGCCTACGTGCGTGGGAAAAAGATGATTGGGCCATTGCTTATATTTGACAAATCCTTTCTTCAGATGCTCAATCCGGAAGAAGTCTTCGAATTGAGCGTGCACTTCAAGTTTGTAGGAACCCCCACTCTAATCGGCGAAATCATTGCAGATCTGAAGTTGGAACCCCCTAAGCGCGGATTGCCATCTGACGTCGTTCAGGCACTAGCGAGGAAAATGCAGAAAGCGCATGGTCTACAGCCGGCCAATTACCGAATGCTAGCGCTTGCAAATCTCCACGCGCACGACATTTCCATGATTGGCCAAGTCCCAGTTGACGCGTCAGCCCCAAACGTGCACGTGACCAAAGATCGCCGAGGCGTTCTTTACGACTCAACTCCAGAACAGGCCCTCTGGGCACGCTGGGCTGACGGCAGCTTCGATGCCGAAGACGAATTGACCGCCAGAACGTGGCGAAACGGCATCGATCAAATCGATCTCGATGGGCTGGCTGGACTCTGGAGAGAATTCTCATTCCGAAAGTTCAGTTCTGCGAGGAATCAAGCAGAACTGATCTCTGCAATCGACGTATTCCTGCGAGACACGGCTCCGAAAATTCAGCGCGAGATCCTCGATATGACATTGGACTTGGTGAAGGCTACAGCACACGATCGTCGAGTGCCCCACGCCCTTATGAACGTGGGCGAGATGCGATCAGTTGTTGAGTTCGCGCCATACGCTGCCTCCGTCCTCCGTCTGTTTCTAGCATTTGTCTGTGGCTTGGCAAGAGGATTCATAGGCCCACGTCCCACAAACTATATTGATCTTCAATATCTTTATTACTCGCCGTTTTGCATGGTTTTTGTCTCAAATGACAGATTTCACCGTGATATGTGGGCAGCGACAGCCGGTGTGCATAGTTTCATTTGGGGAGAGAACCTTAAGGCTGACCTGCGCCGGCGAATCTTAATGAAAAGTCAAGCAAAGAACGTAGCGGAGGGCGCCCTGCAAGCGAAAGACGCACCCGCCGATACTCTAGCGCCGCCGTCAGTAATCGCAGAAATGTGGCGCACTTATATGCGAGTGACGGATAAACCCACCCAACCGCAACAGGCAAAAACCTTCGAGGATTTGGACCCAGAGATACAACAACAGTTCAAGGACGCAATGAAGGAATTTGATAAAATGGACCGAGCGAGAAGAGGTTGACTCTGATCGTTGTGGCAGAGACTCATCGCTGCCAGAACTACTACGACCCTCACAAGGAGTGACGAGCGTGGAAGTGGCTGATTAAGTGGGGATGTGGCGGCTATCCTCCCATGGAACACTGAGAAGTCCTGGTTTGCTTCCAACCTTGTGTCTAAACTGCTTGCTTCAAGTGACCTCCTCCCACGAGCGAGTCAAGAAATCGTAAGAGTCGCTCGGCGACGACTGAGGATTGCAACCTCAGGCCTACTTCGATATTCCTCTCTTGACCCGCCTCCGTGAAGTTTGCTGAGGAGACAAACACATCGCGTGTATCGATGATGACGCACTTGGCGTGCAACGAGGCGCGATCGCGCGGTTCAGGAGCGAGGGATCGCGGGTCGTAGAAAATCTCTGGCAGACGCTTTCCAGCGGGCCAATGAATGCGCCGGAAGTGATCGACGAACCGAGCCACGATTTCCGAGGAAGCAGAGCTGTCACCCGGATCGCGCTGAATATCGAGACACATGCGAACCCGGAGGCTCGGGAGATCTGCCATGCAGTTCGCAAGTGCGTGAAAAACTTGCTGACCTTGACGAACTGCGTAGCCGATTACGACGACTGAATCTTTCGCGTTGTGAAATAGATCCCGTACCACAACGCTTGTATCCCGCGTGGACGTAGTTCCGCAGTCCGGACCAGTCGTGACCAAATCCACGAGTTCCTCGAGTGGCGGCCTTTCAGCAATATTCTCAGCCAAAAGTTCCAACACTCTGCCCAGGCCCTGTGTTGAAGTGCCATAGGCGAGCAGACCCTGCAGGCTCTGCGTAATACTTTGAGCAGCTGCAGCGTTGACGTATCTCTCGACACTGGTAGTAGAAAAGGGGGGAGTCAAACGCCCTGAGGCAATAGCTGCGGCGAGTGCGCGTAGGTCAGACGGCGCTAGTGAGAGTAGCGGTTCCTTCACCTAGGACTTTCTCCTGAAAGAATTCCGCACCGGAGCTTTCCACGGTTTGGACAACTAGCGCTCGGTCTAAGAAATCATTTTGTTGCTCGCAGCTAGTTTCGGAAATCAGCAAGCAACCATGACAGGCAGAACCGTGGAGGAATCGTTGTTCTTGATCACTCGCGGGACTGTGCTGTGCACATACGGGATCATTCGAACAGAGTGAGCCAAGTTCAAGAGCATTCCTAACGGATTCGTGAATTCGGCGTCCTACCTGGACTAGGCCTCCCAGCGTTCCCTCAGCGTCGGAGCTTCCCGTGTAGATCAGCAGCCCGTAGCCAACGTCTGGAATCCCATAGATACGCTCGCGGATAGAACTGGCAGGATAGCCGCACTCAAGGGCGACCGCCGTGATGAGGAGATGAGAGAATGAATGGAGCATGATGTAGGGAAGGCCTGGAAATTGTCTCTTCGTACCTGGACGCTGCTTTGCCCATTCCTTGAATCCCAACGCCAAGTCGATTCCCCGGCGTTGAACTGCATCCGTGCGAAGCCAGTTTTTGATCGCGTCCGTGTTGAACTGCAGAAAGATTCCCTCTCCCTTGTTTTCGAAGGCAGGCAGCCAAGTAATTTCGCGAGCTAAAGCCGCTCGGCGCACGCCGATATCCAGTTCGCCTTCGATATCGGCAGCTGCCGATTCAAAACGTGTGAAACCGACCTGGGCAACAACCTCGCGCAGTCTGTGGACAAGAACAACTCGTTCAATCGGTTTCATCCACGGCCGATCCCACGCCGGCTTGGCGAGGGCGCGAGCGTAAAAGACTCCTTCTGGGCGGTCCTCTCCGAGCTCTTCTTTGGCCGCGATGAGCGTCTCGAGTTCTGCGACCTTGATGGACTTCTCAGGCTTTGGCCCAGCTCTCCGAGCACGGAGGTCCGCCAGAACCTCGTCATCGCTGATGCCTTCTAGTGCTGTCTTCACCGTCGATTTCTTTCGCTCGTAACGCAGCTCGTCCAGGCTCTCGACGGCCTCAAGAAAATTCCACACTGCGTCAACGGCTCGCCGGACGACGTCGTCACGCTCTGGAAGCGAGATGACACTCATCAACTGTGAAAAGTAAGCGTTGGATGCCGACCGGATCAGCAATCGGCTAGGCTCGCCGCACTGTTCCTTTGTGTACGGGCCAAGCCACGGGCGGGAGCCGTCGCAAAGACCAAGGGCTTGGTTCTGCAGTCTCGCTGCCTGGGCCAAACTGCGTTCGGCTTTCCCGCACTCGCATCTAACCCAAATCTCAGTCAGGTCGCCACTTGTTCCGCGCTCGTCGATATACAGCTGGCGCTGCTGCTTGGCGCAATCGGACGGTCCGTTGTGAGCGAATGCGTACCAGTCAATATCGCCAATGTGTCCGGCCCGGCATGCGCGGACAAACCGCACCGGCACTACGGATCGTTTCTTCTTATCCCGATCAATATACTTCCCTCTGGTCAGGGCCTTTCGATGAACAAGCAGTCTCGAACGAGCATTCGGTTGTGGTGAGTTCTCTAGATCCTGGGTAATGAACCACTCGGGAAATTGAAAACCCGAGATTCCCGTTTGGGGAAGCGTTGGGTCGCTGTCATTGACAGGTGGCGGCGACCTCAACTCAACAGAAGGGACGCCAAGAACAAGAGCTAGTTTCTTGCTCAGCCGCGGCTCGGAAATGCTTTCTCCACCGGCGGACCAAAAGTCCAACCCGGCGACTAGGACAGAGTGCCTCGGCAGGTCCACCATCGAGCCAGGCCCAAAGGTAGTAACGAGTTGACTCTGGCGAATTTCGCCCTGTGGTCTCTTTGTGTCGGTCATGAAGTGACCTCTTCTTCAAGCTCAGCGTTTTCGAGGGTCCTGACCCACACGTTAACGTTCGGTTCGACGTCCCGGAGCGAGCGATTTGCCCGGAATTTCATGCGCGGATTGGTGGGAGGCAAGTTTCTAACATCGGGACTGAGGAAGTCATAGAGCAACTGCTTCGCGCCACCCGCCTCAACAGGATTGTATTGGAGACCTGTTCCGACTTGTTGGTACCCTTGGGCGACTTTTGCCCAGTCGTCCAGCAGATCCAGCACGCGTTCTCGTACTCGCTGGCGTATCCGCTCTGCTTCCTCTGGTGGCAAATCGGAAAAGCTGTATGCCCGTTCGGCCAACGCACGGATTGCGAACTCGAGCCGAGCGCGCTCATTTAAGATTTCGATCGCGCCGAGAGGTGGGGTCATAGGCTGATGCTGCTGGCGGATTAAGCCCACCAAAGTTGCCGCCAATCCCTTGTCGAGAGCCCTTGGAGAAAAAGGCGTAACGCTGGTTGCTTCGACGCTGCGATAGAAGGACTCGTGGTACGCCGCAAATCGTTCGTAGTGGGACCTATCGCGCGGTTTGTGAACGTTGTATATGGTCACGATCAGGCCAGGCAAAGCTGGATCCCGACCGACGCGGCTTGTTGCCTGGATATATTCGGCACTGGTTTTTGGTTGTCCGAATACGACCATAAGCCCCAGCCGAGTAATATCAATGCCAACGGAAATCATGTTTGTCGCAATCGCGACATCGACGCTTTGCTTGTCCTCATAGGAGACGCCGAGCCGACGCCTTGCTTCAGCGACCTCCGCAGTGCTTACTCGGCTCGTTAGCTCAACTGGTTCATAATCAATCTCTCGGTCCGCGAAGAGCCCTTCGGTCTCGCCAACCCGTTTGCGAGCAGAATATTTCGTAAGGCGATTTCGGACTTCATCCTCGATCACGCGTCGAGCGCCGCCCAATTCACGCAGGCTGTTGAAGTAACCGACGAGCGTCATGTATGGGTCGACTGGATTGGGCTGCGCTTCCGCTTGACGGAGTTGGGAATACCACTTCTGACCAGCCCCAAGTAAAGCCAGGTAAATGCGGAGCATCGCAACCTTTGGGCTTCGGCCTTGAGCTGCAACGCCGACATAAAGACGAGCGTTGCTTTCCGTAGTGGGAACGATGCGAGCGAAGAACGAGTCGCGGCGATCCGGGCCAGGGGGCGGAAAAATATCCGTCATGCGCCGGTTGAACAGTGCACGAATCTGCGTTTCGGCGCGACGCACAGTCGCAGTGGAAGCAACAATCTTTGGCCTGATCGGCTGGCTGTTTCGATCCGAGACACAGAGCTCATCGAGGGCGGTTTCGTAGAGGCCCACCATCGTGCCGAGCGGGCCGGAAATGAGATGGAGCTCGTCTTGAACAATTAAGTCGGGAGGTAGCAAGCGTCCCTGTGGGAGCTTTGTTCCGCGTGGAGAATCACAGGGGCCGTAGAATCCGCTGGAGTCATATCGCTGCACTCGGCCGAAGAGCGCCCCAACAGGGCCGGTCCACGGAAGAGCCGCAAATTTGTCTACTGTCGCGATAATAAAACAAGGGAGCCTGCGATACAGCGGTTCATCGACTGCAACGATGGGGAGATTGACTCCGCGGCTGAATGGACATTCCCGGTTGACGCAAGATATACGCAAGTCTTCGGGCTGATCAGAATTGGGAATCAAGCGGAAGGAGATACCCTTGAACTTTGTTCCGCACCACGGGCACTCCTCAAGAGGAATAGGCGACGCCTTTCGATCATCGTTCATGAATCGCAATGTGCGAAGCCGGGCAGTTTCGGGATCGTTGTCGCCCTTGGTCCCCATGCGGTTCGGCGTGGCTGCGCGTCCTACCCAGAGCCCGATCTCGAAGGGCCACTCGCCAAGCTTGGTCACGTCTTGTTTGCGTTCCAACTCTAAGGCGCAAAGGAGTGTGGAAGCGCGGCTGAGCTGGTCAAGAGTTAACAAGCGCAGCGTGTAGCGCATCAGAACACTCACTCCAGCCGAATTGATTCCAGGATTTTTCAGTCTCCTCAAAATCATCGTGAATGCCGCAAGCCCGAGATAGGCCTCTGTCTTGCCGCCGCCAGTTGGGAAGAACAAAAGGTCTACAACCTCGCGGTCTTTACTCTCCGGCTGGGCAATTCCGGTGAGATTCATGAGAAGAAACGCCAACTGGAACGGACGCCAGACTGGCTGCACAGTCTGAGGATTCTTGCCCTGCATCACGCCGAGACGACGCCGTGCGGATTCTGCCATCACCTTGTTTGCTAGGCGAAATGCGTCAAGGTAAGCAGCGCCCGACAATAGCTCGATTCCTCGCTGAATGCGATCGGCCGCAACGCGCGCTCTCTGCAAAAGCTCTTGGCCGGTTTCCTGTCTTTTCTTGGGCTTATTGGGAACCTTGGCGGCCTGGGCCTCAATCCACTTACGGTATTCCGTAGCGATGGGCGAGAGCTTGGCGGTGGCCTCGGACGAGTCAGCGAGGCGGCTGAGGGCATCCATCGACATTTCGGCGCCCGGAATTTGTTTCCACGCCACATATTCCACTTCTGCCTGCGGATTCCAGCGCGTTCGGACGCGGCTGCACAGGCCGGCCTCGAAAAACGTTTGAGTGGCCACGTTATGGCCAACGGCGTACTCGCCCACGTCGCGGTACTGAAGGTCTGCGAGGCGTTCGTCCCAATCACTGCTGGCCATGCTCCGCAAATTTGGACGGGGAAGGAACCCGGTCTCTGTTGTCAGCTCTATTTCGACTTGAAAAGCGAATGCTTCGTCTTTCCGTTCGTCTGGGGCTGGCGTGCGCCGATTCACGAGAAAAACGGAAACGATGTGCGCGTCGGAGGGCAAACCCGTGTCCCCGTCCAAATTGCCCACTTTCCTCGCGAGATAGGCCACTTGCAATCCCTGGCTTCCAGGTACGTTGATCCCTTTGGACTGCGCCGTGGCCTTGGCAAGGTCAATCGTTACGGCCTCTGATCGAGGGGTGCGCTGCCAAGTCTCAGGGCCTTCCGGTTTGCGGCGGTAATCTCCCCAGGAAACTTTCACTCCTATATGGCCTGCTTTATTGGGGACGAGAACGCTCAGACCAATCGAGGATGGCAAATATCGCTGCCGAGCCGCTGCCGGTTCGGGTGTAACGTCGTCATCGAGACCCTTTCCATCGCTGGCTTCGTCCACTTCGTCTGTGCTGGACTCATCCACTCCTTGCGTCTGGACAGCTTCAGTGGGAACGAGGAAACCCGTCAGGTACCAACTTGACGGGGCTTGTGGCAATGCCTCGTTTTGGTCGCCTACGCCTTGGGATGGACCTACTAGGTCGAGACTGAGGGCATCAACCAGTCGGCTTCTTACTTCAATCGAGGTTATCGTTTGGGGTTGGGGCATGGCTCACTAGACTCCCTTCGGCTCGGGAAACATGGTCGACTTTGCCACTTTCCGCTTCGTAGCCGAGTTTTGGCGCTTGGGCAATTCGTGAGAGGATTCGGCCCCAATTGCCGTTGCAGCCAACGCTTGCCCCTCTTCGAGCGCTCGCTGGCGGTTCAACTCAAGCAACCGCGCCAAAACTTCGTCACGGATTTCATCGGGCCAGCGGTAGCGCCAAGGCTTCCTTCGCCGACGCGGGCCATTGTCCTCCTCGTCTTCTTCCTCCTCATAGTCGAGCAAGAATTCGCACCTGGGCTGAATTTCGGCCCAGCCGTAAGAGTCGAGTACAGCACGGTCCATTCGCGCGTGAATCTCTCGGAGCCGGAGAATGTCGGGATTGTCTTCGTCCGGGTCGTGAAAACGATTGTACGTCGCTGTCAGCCCTTGATTGTTCCTAATCATTAAAGCGGCGCGAAATTCGTAGTACTCGCGTCCGGCCTGCTCGAGCGATGGAATGCCGTCAAAATCGGTCGGGAATGGGAAGGTCTCAAAACAGTCGCTAGGCGTGTATCGAAGGTCATCTTTCATTGAGGAGGAGAAAAAGCGAGCCCATAGTTCGTGTATGCGCGATTGGAGAGCACAAAATGCTGCGAAGGTTTCGGAAACTACGAGAACCATGGAATCGGCACAGATCGTGCCACGGGGGACAAATGCGAAGGCGGCCTGTTGCCCAACTCTGGAGATACCAATCACCCTCGAAAGATGACGAGATGCTTCTTCGAGTTCTCCTCGCTGCCTCCAGAACTTCCACCAGGGATATTTGCGAATTTCCTCCGCCTTTGTTAGGCGCTCATTCTTCACCCGATCTTCAACTATATGCAGCAAGTCGGGCCAGTCCTTCGCTACTGGATATGGATAGTCGTTTGGCACGATGCCTCGCTGGAGCCAGTCTTTTCGTTCGCCGTCGTTTGCCTTTGCCCAAGTCTTAGCAAGGCTATCCCTCGTGAGGGGCACATCGCCGAAATTGATGACGTAACGGTGATGGGCGTGAGAGGGATTGTCGTTAAGCTCTTCGCCGCCAAGGTAAGGAAAAATTCTCTCGGCGTTGCGCGGGTCTTTCGCAACCAGTTCGCGCATCTTCGCTAGGGAGCTGGCAACACCGGTTCGATCGGTGTCGTCGAAGGTGAAGCCCATCCCAAGGATGATGCTGCCCTGAAAGCTTCTGCCTTCATTGGCTCTTAACCGAGCGGGATCTTCGTGGCCGCCAGCGTGGAACAGGTAAGCGGTGATGATTGGCACTTTGCGACCATCGAGAAGATAAGGACCTTCATGTTCGCCTTTGGCGACGTGAACGACGCTTACCACCACTGCAGCTTGGCCAGGCCATTTCAGGCGCTTCCTGGCTTGATAGATCGTGCCGCCATGAGTACAAATCCATCTCAGACCTGTAGCTCGCGTGTCCCCTTGGGAAATTGTGTTGGTAGATATCAGACCAAAGCAGCCATTGGCGCGCAGTAGACTGAAGGCACGGCGATAGAAATGGGCCACGAGGTCAGCACTGCTATTCGACTCCTCGTGAAGAACTGAAAGCCAGTCTCGAAAAGAATCGCCTAAGTTCGTGCTTATGCGCTTTCCACCCATAAACGGGGGATTGCCAACAATGACATCGAAACCGCCAATCACGTTACCGTTGGCGTTGGTAGTGAAAACTTCCGGGAACTCCAATTCCCAATGGAACGGGGTCACACCTTTCGGACCTTTGCGCAAAGAAGCCACGAGAGCCTCAGCAGGCTCCGTCAGCTCGAACTTGCCGAGATTCTTGAGAGCCACTTCCAATTGGTCGCGAAGCTTGGCGCGGGCCTCTTCGCGCGTTTTGGGCTTGTCGGCAGAGAAGAAGGCTGCGACAGCTGCGTCGCCTGCAAGCCGCATCCAGAAAAGAGCTTGTTCAGCCTGATCGAGCTTCTGTCGGAGCAGCGGATACGGCGTATCGTCGGCAGCGGCCAGGATGCGTTGCCGGATTTCACTGACGTGTTCGATTCGCCTTCGAATCTGCTCTTCAAGGAAGCTCTGTTGCTGGGCAGGCAGCCAATGGAACGCCGCGATCTGGCGTCGCGTGAGCCCAACCAGGGAATCGCCTGCACGGAACGCATGGTCAAGAAACGTGAATGGATGATCTTTAGCCAAGGTGGCGAGCCAGAGAGAGAGCTTGGCCAGGTCGGCGGCAAGGGGATTCTTGTCCACGCCATAGAGACAGCGCTGCGCAACGCGGCGCCGAGCGTGCAATACCTCGTCCTCATCTGGTGGAATGGGCGGCACAGAATCGTGCATGTGCCAGGCCTTGACGAGTACGTCTCCCAATTGCCGGCAGGTTTCCACAAGGAATGCGCCAGAGCCCATCGCGGGATCGCAGACCTTCAATTGAAGAATCTGTTCCGGCGTCGGATTCTCGCCCAATTGCCGCAACACCGGCGCTAGCGCCGCCTCCACGATCGGAGCGGTCAATGCGCTCGGAGTGTAATGGGAACCGCTGCGACGCCGTTCATTCGAAGGCTGGAAGATCATCGCTCCTTTTGGAACGACGTTTGGCGTCACTTCCTTGTCGATCTTCCTGTCGAGTGCGGCCAACAATTCCTCTAGGCTCTTCGCGGCTTTCAATTCATCGACTGCTTTGCCGGTCAATTTCTGATCCGCGTTATCAGCAAGCCATTTCAACCGGTCGCCAGCCGGGGTTTTCAAAAGCTGTTCTAGGTTGACTGCAGCCGGCGCACCATTCGATTTCGCGGGTTTTAAGCCGATGGACGGGCCGTTGGCAACGTGCAGCTCAAAGCCCATGATTGCCTCGTACACGCTGCCGACCTGCTCGACCGCAAGAGTCCTGTAGCTCAGTCGCTCGCCATCGAGCACAAGAAGCTTCGAGAGAATCCGAAAAACCACTCCGTCAGAAACTCGCGGAATTGTAGGCGTATCGATGGCCTGTCGTCGGCCCTCCAAGAAGAGATAGCGATCAGGATCGAAGAGGTAGCCTTCGCGCGGCGGAATGCGCATAGCGTCATGGCTGCCGCCGCCGTAGATCAGGCGAAACAAAACAAGCAGCTGGGCCCAGGCGCCGTAGCGTTGATCCATCGTGTCATGGTATCGGCTGTCATCGGCGCGCAGCCGCTCGTAAAGGCCGCCTAGGGAATAGTTGTTCCCAAAGACTGTATCGGAAGGGAGGAGATTCCTGTCCTCGGCGTAGAGAATGAACACCAGGCGCAACAGAGTTGTTACGAGACCGGCGTAAACGTGGTTTGGGTCGTTCGCCAGCACATCACGTAGGAGTTCATTGTGAGTCTGATCGTTGGCAGCCTGAAAGCCTCGAAGTAATTCGTAAAGAGCATGGAGTACTTGCCCAGCCAATTTCGTTGAGACCACATTTTGGAACTTGCGGCTGTTCTCCAGGATCGCAGGCAACCGCTCCTTCTCGGCAACGCTGTACAGCCGCTCATAAGAGAGCAGCATGAGCAACGCCGAGACGATTGGGCGCCCAGCGACTTGAATCATATCGGGCAGATTGAAGGTGACGTATCCACTGGACTCACCACGGGGCGCATAGACTAAGCGGATTTGCCTGCCATTGACTAGCAACCCAGCGGGTACGCGGGTCTCCCGGAGTAGTCTCTCGAAGCGAGTCTGCGGGCTTGCCTGCCATCCACGGGCATCCGAAACGACAACCTCATCGAAATCAACTCCCGACGACAGCACGTTAATCAACAAAATCCATTCACATGCTGAGTCCTTCGGCTGAAACTCGTGCAAAGCTAGCGACGGCCGGAGCGTCTCGTTGTATTCGGGAAGTGGCACTTCCAGTGAATTGGGCAACGCCGGTGCGCCCGGTGCCCCATAAAGGTCTTCGAGTCGCCACTCAAAAACTGCCTGCGCGAATGGAACGAAATCGGGAATTTCAGGAATTGGCTCACCATCGCGATCCACTGGCAGTGCGCTAAGGAACCTTTGATGGTCGGGCCCAAAATTACGATTGATGCGGGCGTTCGCATCCAGCAATGCAGGGATAGAAACGACCAACCCGACCGGCTGTACATAGCCGAGCCACTCTTGGTGATTGAGCACTGCGGGATCCTTCGCCATGGTCTACCCGGTTATCGGCCACAAATAGACGAGGCCGACAGGCTCGATTCGCTGGGCTTTCACTTCGTAGATACCTCGGATGCGATCTGGCTCTGTCCGAAGCTCACCCGCGAGCGCCTGCAACCGCTTTGTCCAGTACCGTTGGTTGGCCTCAAGCTGCCTTCGTTCTTCCTCTTTGAATTCCCGGAATTCGAGTTGAATCTCGGGGCGCGCGTATCGCGCTACGGTTTCGTCCAAATGCTTCTTTTGCGTTTCCAATATCTTCAACATTGCCTCTGCTTCTGCTTCGCCGCGCTCTTTGAGCAGTTTCTTGGCATCTTGAATGTGTTCGCTTCCTCGTGCCTCAAGGTGCGGCAAGAGGTCGCGAATGTCTGTCGGAGCTGCGGCCTGCAGCCGCCGAGCGACAACGTCGGGAATCCGATTTTTCTCAGCCTGTAGGAGCGCATTATCGAGAAGCGAGAGGGTTCGGCTTTCCGCTTCACGAGCATAGGGCGTGAGCTTATCCTTTCGGTCTCTCGGATCGGTCCACCGTGCCGTGATTGGTAGTAGTTCCTCATGTAGGCGCGCTCCGCCCTGTCCGTAGAGCGCCAGCCGACCGATCAGGACGACTCGTGGTATAGAATCTGTGGACTGCGCGAGACATGCTCTCGACAGATCGTGATGAACGAACCCCTGGGCAACAAAACGGCCAAGCAGCCTCTGCACCACTCGTTGTTCCAGGTGGAGCTGAACGACGTCTTCCGTCACAACACCAGGGTCGTGAAAAACCACGGGGCGAATGGGAGAAATGCGACGCCATTCCCAAAACTTTTGGTCGTGAGTTCGCGGCGCTCGCAGACTGTCCATCGTATCGGCCCACGACGGGTCCGCTCCGGGCCGCTGATCGAGAGCGGGAAACCAATAACGTGTGGGTCCAGGAGTCTCACCGTTGTTTTCTAACTTTAAAGGTTCAGCACCCAGAATTTGCAACGCGCAGGAAACGGCTGAGCGGAAATGGCCCTCGGAAAATCCGATTGCCTCGCGCGAACTCTCAAGCATGTCTCGCAGACGATCGATTTGCTTGCGCAGATCGGCTTGTCTCTCACGACTCGCTTCAAGCTCGTCCTGGACAACGTCGCGCTGTTCCTTATCGAGATCAGCGGATTCGATTTCGTGCTCAAGTCGGCCGATTTCTTTGCGTCGGATACCGCTCTTCATCAGGCTGTCGAGCCGACTGTCAATGACCTGCGCCAGGCTGCCGAGTTCTTCGCGGATGGTCTTTGTCTTTCGTACGAGCGCAGCGAGGATGCGGTCCTCAGGTCTCTGCTTATAGAAGAAGTAATAGCAATACACCTCGGGATTGGGCTGGAGTTTCCGGTCGATTCTCCCGTTGCGCTGCTCCATCCTGCCCGGATTCCACGGCACATCGAAATGGAAGAGATTCCAGCAATGTGCTTGGAGATTCAGACCTTCTCTTGCAGCGTCGGTGGCAATCAGGATACGGATGGGATTCTTGGCGGGGTCTGTGTTGAAGGCGGTCTTGATCGCGTCACGTTCGTCGGCTGGAGTGGAACCGTGGAACACTGCAATACGCTCGGAAGCACGGTCTGTTCCGGCGATGGCTGCAGTTAGCTGCTGCTGCACATAGCGCCGGGTATCTTCGTACTCCGTGAAAATAATCATTCGCGTGTTGTTCCATTTGGGTGACTCCGTGGGCAGTCGGCCCGTAGAATTAAGCCCTGGACACATGTTTTTGCTTACCCACTCAATGAGCCTCGTTACGCGAGCATCTGGCAAGGCGCGGGCCGATTCGGCGATTTCGGCCATTTGATCCAGCAGCTTTTGCTCTCGCTCGAATAAGTTGCGGGTGCTGGTGGTCTGAATCGGACCGACCGTTGCCTCGGAGACAGCCGCGAACTGAGCTTCTTCTTCCGCAGCGAGTTCCTGCTCGGGAAGAGTGGCGCGGTCATCATCTGGGCCGACTGCTTGTACGAGGAGGTCAGTTTGAATGGCCGGGGCTGCGGCTTTCATTTCGGCTTGTGCCGCTTCCCATTGCTTCCGAACTGTGCGGTGATGTACGCGCAGCGTACGAGAAAATGCTTCGACTGAAGAGAACAGACGTTGTTGAAGCCCGGAGATTAGCAGGCCAGAGGCCGTCTGCACCCGGCGAGTTTCAGAACTCAGGCGTTCTTCGCGAAGTTGACGGTATTGATCCAATAGGGTCGCGAGCCTGAGTTCTGGCGCATTCTCGGGGAGGCCCTCGATATCGACTTGCAGGACATTCCGATGGGGAAAGCCACCGGCAACCTCGCGCAGATCATCCTTCAATCGCCGGACCATCACATCGTCAAGCATTTGTTTGCTTACTTTCACGCCGCGGCAAAACCGCTGTGGGTCAAGGATCTCCAAAAGGGCAGAAAAGCTATTCGAGTGTCCATTGTGCGGAGTCGCCGACAAGAAGAGGCGATGCTCAAATCGTGGCGAGAGGTCGCGGATAGCGCGAGTGATATGCGAATCAATGGCGTAGCGCAGCCCGCTTGAAGGTGCGGCGTGGTGTGCCTCGTCGAGAATGAGTAGACTGCCCGCTCGGAACGAGCCTAGCCAGTCGCGCAAGGTGCCGGCATAAGCCTCGTCAATCAGAAGACGGTGGGAAACAAGGAACCGAGCATGGGTTGTCCATGGGTTGACGCCAAACCCGCGCTCCTGGCGAACCTTCTGAAAATAATCCCTGTCCAGGATCTCAAAGGTGAGACCAAATCGGGTCTCAAGCTCCTCGCGCCATTGCAACAGCATCGATGGCGGACACGCGACGACTATCTCCCTCACTTTCTTACGTAGCAGGAGCTCCCGAGCAATCAGCCCTGCCTCGATGGTTTTTCCGAGACCTACGTCATCCGCTATGAACAAATTGACGCGCGGCAAACGGAGAGCCTTACGCAGTGGTTCGAGTTGGTAGGCATCGAGGCGAATTCCTGCGCGAAAGGGAGATTGGAGGAGTTTAGGATCGGTCGAGGTTACGCAATTCCAGCGTAGCGTATTCAAATATGCGCCAAATTTGCTGGGTGGATCGAATCCGCGCGCGGCGATTGAGTCCCATGCTTCGCCAGAGAGGATCTGCTGATCGAGCTCCTTCTCCCAGAGCACCTCGAGGGTTTGTCCCTGTGCGTCGTCATCAAGACAGGCCAACCGAATGAGCGAGGAATCACCTTGTTTCACCGGAGCAGCGGATTGTTCCACTAGGTACAGACGCTGGCGAAGCGTCACAATTTGCCCGATGGTCGGAAGTGGAGGCTGGGTACTCATTGGAAGATACGGACAGCTGTATCAGTGGAGGAGTATAGACTATGCAAATGAGGTGGACTACAGAGTTTCTCTGCTCACGCTACGTATTCAGTCGCAGAAGAAGGAAAGGTCTTTGTTGTAGATTTTCGCCAGTTGTCGAAGCTCCACGAAATCCACGCGTCTCTCGCCAAGTTCACATTTCGAAATGAACGAGTGAGCTTTTCCCAGCCGTTTCGCTACGTCGACCTGGGTCAGTCCGGCCTGTTTGCGAGCCTCAATCAATCGAGCGAGAAAATTCTTGTAGGCGGTTTGGTAGGCCTTGTCTCGGGAATTCACCCTGAATGTATATTCAATTCTTGACGGATTCCCCAAAATGGGGAATTATCCGAAATCGCTAAATTCCTCGCTCACGCCTAACGTCTTAAGCCAGGAAGCGAGAACCAGTTATCCCGAGGCCGAGTCAACAAGCGCAGAGATGCGAGGCGAAGTTCAAGTAGTACTAAAGTACTATAGAATCAATAATTTGCATGCAACCACACCTCTACTCGCGTCGTCTAATCGTTCAAGAGGGTACCCGTGCCCTCAAAGCGAGAATCAAAGCCCAGTCCCCCGTTCTTGCTCAACTCGGTCGACCCCTTGGGAAGACCGATCGATCCCGCCGTATTGTCGATTGCGCAGGAAATCGCGCCACAAGCAATTTCGTACGCGGAAAAACTGCTCGGCGATCCGGCCGTGTGTTTGAACCTATTCGAAGAAGCCGCCGCTGCCGTCTCGGCCACAGTCAAGAAGCGGGAACTCGCTGGACGAGACGCTATAAGAGACGTCAGACGCTACCTATATCGTACTTTCATGCATCGCCTCTCGCAGGAGCGTCGCAAACAACTGTCGTCGAAAACCAGCAGCGAATCGCTGGATGAACGACAAGGAACAAGACGCGGGATCTCAAGCCTCGAAATGAGCCTGCTCTTGGATGAAGTCATGGCCGCGTGTGATAAATTGACGCAAGAAATTGCACTACGCCGTCTTGAGGGCTTCTCCTGGCAGGAGATTGGAACTCGATATGGCATCTCTGCCCATGCGGCGCGAGTCCGGTTCAGCAAAGCTCTGCAGCGACTCCGAAAGGCGCTTAAGGCGCGTGGTATTGGAGGGTAGAGGGAGAAGCCTTGCCCTTTTCTATTGAAGGCAGTAACAAAGTGAGTGACCCGTTCGAAAAGAGATTCCTTCGCATCCTAAAACGACATCTGTCGCACGATTTCCCTAACCCGAAGAGGATCGGGTGCCCCCCAAAGCAGCAACTGGACAAACTCGCCGTTGCGCCCCAACGCGTCCCGGATTGGGTTGTTGAGCATCTTTTGTCCTGTTCGCCCTGCTACCTTACGTACAGCAGGATTCTACGCGAACAAAAAACAAAATCCGCCCGCGAGAAGCAAACTGCCAAATCTCGAGGAGCCGCCGCAGGGTGACAGCGAAAATTCCATAGCTCATCAGAGACAATTTTTCCAAAAAACCCCTCTATATGAGTGACAGTCACTGTCCCTGGACTGTCTGCTCTGGTCTCGACGGTTCCCAGCCTCAGTCTGGAGTCCCTGTGCGACACGTCCGGATAGTCGATTTGAACATTTCGAGGGGTTGCGATGGGTGTTCCTTGAGGTGGCTTCCGTAGCCCACAGTGAATACTAGGAAAGCACGGCCACTTTGTAGGTCCATCCACCGCGTGTATTCGCTCTATGCGGGACCGTTTGGGCAACACAGCCGACGGGGATGCCTACCGGTTCTTCACACCGGAGCAAGTCGATAAAATCCTGTCCGAAGGAGCAAGACGCGGTCGGACAGGCTCGCATGCGGCGATCGAGCGAATTCTAAAGCTAGAACCCGGCATCGAACGCGCCAGCCTCTGGCAACGGATTCGCCAACTCAAATTCCCCTCGAGCGGTAGACGCAACAACAGGAGCGTCTGGAGCCGCGAAGACGATCAGATTCTGTCCCGCGGATATGACCGAGGCTGGACAGGAAAGCAAGAGGCGGTCCGGGAGCTGCTGAAGCGCCATCCTGACTGGCGGCCGCACGTTATCTGGAAACGCGCCGCGAAGCTCCATCTCACTCAAAAGGCCTTTAACCGTTGGCAGGACCGTGCACATTCAGTTTGGTCAGAGCACGACAATCAGTTGCTTCTAAACTTCGCTGGCTACAAGGCTCCACGGGCCATCGCGAGGATGCTGCATCGATCAGAGGCTGCGGTTCGCTACCATCTCATGCTACTTGGGAAAAGCAGCCGCGTTCACTTGGAAGGCTTTTCGCGGCAAGAACTCGGAGCAGCCTTGCACCTGGGAAAGAAAACTGTCCAGCGGCTGATTGTCGAAGGTCTGCTTGAGGTTCGCGACCCGCGCATCACGCGAGAATCGCTCGACAATTTGTGCAAATCCGGTCGCCTCAGTACGACGCAGCACCCAGAGGCGCAGGCGGTCTCTACACTGCCAACCCCAAACGGCGAAGGCGATGTCTCTGCGATCCACAACTCGTCCCCTTCAGTCAACTTGGCTGCCATCTCGGGGAAGTCTTCGCGGGCCGAGCGCGTGTGGGCAGAGGTCGCTGATTCTTTGAGTGTGCCGGTCTCGACGATCAAAGACCTAATTGTGCATCGCGTACTGAAGCTATACGACCCAACGGTCACAGAAAAATCATTCAGGAATCTCTGCCGGCGTTACGGCTCGCTAGTCAATTATGATTTCCTTAGCCGCGAGACGAGAGAATGGCTCCAGAGCTCGATGGATTTCGTGCCCGCCTCGGGGGAATCTGCCTCACGCCGTCTGATGCCACTCCGCAAGCACGCCCATATCGTCAGGCAATGCACAAAATGCGGTCATGCGATCCGAGGGAACGTCTTCTTCAGTCATATCAAGAAATGTGGCTCGAAGCGTTTGGAGAACACGGAGCAACAGAGCGCGGCACGGGGCCTGAGCTGATATATTGCGCGGCGGCCTGCTTCCATTGGCGCAGAGAAGGATAGGGAGGAACAGGGCTCCGCGTCCAATCGTGTTTCCAGCGTGCAGCGTACGCGTGCAGTCGCACGTGCCACGGGTGAGAACGCACCTGTTCGAGGAGATTACCGAGCCAACCTTCCTGCCTCGCTTGCGATAAGACGCGATCGTCTCCGGCCTTCGCGATCTGCCGCCATTTGATCGATTGTATCTGAGTTCCCCGAAGTGTACTCAAATCGCTGACATTGCAGAGCCCAGGACAACGGCGCTTTAGTTCGGAGAGCGTACGCCGTGGCAGTCCAACGCCGCTGAAGAACAGTGGACAAAGCCATAACGTAAAGGTCTCCCATTCCATATAGCTTTCGACCGCCGCAGCAACCGCAGCGCAATTGGCCCTTTCGCAAAGGGGCCGCTGTAGTGCCGTGCGCCACCACCGCTCGAAGCTGGAAATGGAGACTGTGCCCTTTGGATTCGACTTCGTTTCGTCGTCCCAGTAGGCCCAAGCTCCTTGGGAGAAAGGGTGTCTCACTCCGTAGAAGATCAGCGCGTCGAGCCAGCCTTGCCGCTTTGCATAATCGAATTTCTTGGTGTGAACCCATTCCAGAAGTTGAAGGCCCAAAGGTGTGGATTGTTGTAATCGTGAGCGCCCCTCGACGAAGCCGGGACAGTGCTTGTTGATAGTTGCCAACACGGACGATTGTCCGCGGGCCCCCGTTCCAGCTACTAGCTCGCCCCAGAGCGCCAGGCCTTGCCACCGGGGATATTCGTCATACGCCCTGCAAAATCTGCTCCACGGGACGCGCAGCAGCTGGTGATTTGCCTTGCGGCGCGCCATGCCTTCGACTTTCAGTTCAATGCTTGAGAAGCGTGGGGCCTTCATCTCGTCGTTCACAAGCCAGATTCCTAGAAAACCAGCTGAGCCGAGACTATCGAGAATGCGAAGGCGCTTCAAGCGGTGCGTTAGTGGAAAAAGTAGCCATAAAGTGCCGGATTAGTAAAAAGGTTTTCGCAAATGGGTCAGGGCCTGAGCGACTCATCATCCTGGTTTAAGCGTTTGATGTTTCGAGATGGCCGACTTTTGACATTCCTTCCTGCCTTCCGTTGTGGTCGCAGTAGCGACCGCTTTGATTTGTTTTTCCGAAGCCATCCGGTTTTTTCGCAAACTTCTCGCGGCCGCTTTGTGTTCATGGTCGTTCGAATCGGAGGCCCTCGATGACGAGAAAGCAAAAGTCCAAAGTCGTGTGGGTCGGTAGCACGCGGGTGACCCCCTTTACCGCAAGGCAACTCAAGAGAATCGATCAGAAAATTCGGGAGCGGCATGAAAGATTGCGGCGCAAGTACAAAGAAATTCGGGGCAAAAAGGTGGATTGGGTAAGCCACGCCATTGAGGATGGATGTATCTACTTCACGATCAGATTCATGGACAAGACTGCCCTCCATCTCCAGGTCAGCCCGAAAGTCGTGCTTGAAGGATTGGAGTTGAGCGACTGGACGTCCGGCGATGACAACGTCCTCCGCACTTATTACAGACGAAAGGGCGAGGACTGATGGGCGAGTGGAAGGCACCGCTCTCGCTCCGTGTCCGCCAGGAGTTCAGGCGCGAACTGGAGGAAGCTGCCGCGAAGGAGCGTCGCACGCTCGGCAATCTCGGCGCACTTTTGCTGGAATGGGCTTACGAACAGTTCAAAGTCGCCGGAAGGACTGATCGGCTCCTCAACGCGCTCCTTACCAAATTCAGAAAGAAGAGACAAGGGCAACAAAACCCGTGTCGCTTTATTCCGCAGGCTGACCGTCTGCCGGGCTGGAGGACTTAAGTGACAACTGATTCCGACAATCCCGAGTTTCTCCGCCAAGAGATTCGCGCCATTCTCGACAGAGTCAACGACCGTGGCTCTCTGCTCTACTTCCACTGGCTGCTCAACCGAATCATGGAGAAGGAGCCATTGCCGTCGATTGAGGAACTCAAGAAACTGCAAGGAGCTTTCGTCCGTGTCGCAGAGGGGTTTAGGGACAAGAGGAAGGAGATCCATCGCGCGGACTTCGAGCTAGTCGTCAAGTACGTCAGCACCGGCGGTGTGGATATAGCCCGACCCTTAGGAAAGGCTGTGAAGTTCTACAGGGAGGAGAGAAGGCTCACGCGGCTTCAGTTGAGCAAGCGGTGCCGCATGCCGCTGCGGGGGATAATCGCGTTGGAACGTGGCCAGGTCAAGGATCTGTCGATTCCAAGGTTCGAGCAGTTGGCCAAGGGTCTTGGCGTTGACCCCGGCGAGCTCATATCGAAGGTCATGGATTTCGAGAAGGCAAAGCGGTGAGCGGAAAGCTCTGCGACGAGAAACTGTGAATTGCAGCTGCGGCTGGCTCGGCGAGAGTGGCAACGTAGCGGCCGAGCCGGTCCCCCGATGATCCGCCCGCCTAGTCCCTCACCCTTCGTATGGGAAAGCTAGCTATGAAACAGCGGATTAGCGAATTATTTTTGCTGCGCGCTAACAGGGCCACCGACATGAATCGCCGGCAACGGTTGCTCGTTTGGCCTGGCACAGATTAGTCCATTGATGGAAGGTAGCCATGAAAGATGGGCTCGGCTAATTTTTTTGGGCTCCTGCACAGGCGGTTTCACCTTGGACGAATTTCTGAGCGCCACTGGAAAGGTAGCCATGAAAGAGCGGATCGGCCAAAAAAGATATGCGCAAGCGCGCACGGCGTGTTCGAAGAACTCGTAGACTCCGACGAAACACTCCTATCGCTTTTCATACCAACGAGTTTGCGCTTCTGTGTAAATCCATTCACCACACCGGCCAACTCGGATTGCGAACTGCAAAAGCACTTCCCGGCCATCAACGCCACAGATGCGCTTACGTGCGAGCCGGATCGTTCTGGCGTATGTTCCGCCAGCGCTTTGGAGGCGGAATCTGTGTTCGCATCGGCTACAGAACTTGCGAAGGGACTGCGCGATGCGCAGTACGTAGTCGATCCCGTAACTCTCGAAGTCGTGTATCTCGCGGCGAAAATGCGGAAACCACTGCTGGTCGAAGGCCCGCCCGGATGTGGCAAAACAGAACTGGCCTATGCGGTTGCGGCCGCCGCCAACACCGTTGTCGAACGACTGCAGTGCTACGAAGGGATTACGGAAGAAAAGGCCATCGGCAAATTCGATGAAGCTCTACAAAAGCTCTTCCTTGAGACACAGAAGGAGGTCCTCGGCCAGGACTGGCATGGGATCCGGAAGCAGCTGCACTCTCTCGATTTCTTCGCAGAGGGTCCGCTGTTGCGCGCTCTTCTGCACGAGCTAAGGCCGTGCGTCTTGTTGGTTGATGAACTCGATAAGGTAGACCACGCGTTTGAAGCTTTGCTCCTGGAAATCTTGAGCGCGTGGCAGATCACGGTTCCCAAGCTGGGGACCATCAAAGCAGATACCGTTCCGTTTGTCGTCCTGAGCTCGAATGAGGAGCGCCGCCTCGGCGACCCCTTACGCCGGCGGTGTCTGTATCTGCGGTTCGACTATCCGACCGTCGAACGCGAGATCGAGATTCTGACCACACGGAGTGTCAATCAAGAAACCACGCTGCTTGGCCAGATGGCGGGCCTGGCGCACGCACTGCGTGGGTGGAACATGGAAAAGCCGCCTTCCATCGCCGAAATGCTCGATCTAGCCCAGGCCCTGCAAATTCTCGGTGTGAAAGAAATCAGCCCAGAACAAAGAGACGTTCTTTTGCCGCTGCTGGCGAAAACAGAAGGAGACCGAGGAAGGTTATTACTGCGTGAAGGCTTCGAGGGTCTCGTCGTCGATTCGAAGGTTTACAGAGACAAGTTCAATCGAGCGAGGAGTGCAGCGTGCGCGGCAGCCTGAAAGTTGTGGTCACGGCGTCGGTGAGAGTTCTTGCCTTCTCGATCCTGTTCACTTTGCCTTCAGTTCGTGCTGCCCGTGCTGAGAACGTCCGGGAGTTCTCCGCACGCCGTGCGGCGGTTTACGCATCAGCTTTCCAAGTGCCAGTGGAGCTTGTGGACGCCATTATCCAGGTGGAGTCAGGCTGGAATCCTTACGCAGTATCGATCAAAGGCGCAGCGGGATTGATGCAGCTAATGCCCGCGACTGCAATCCGCTTTGGGGTGCGGGATCGGTTCAACATTGAGGAAAACATCCGAGGCGGAGTCGCCTACCTAGCCTGGTTGATCCGATTGTTCCGGGGTGATCTGCGGCTGGCCGTTGCGGCCTATCAAGTGGGTGAGTCTCAGATCCTTTCGCGGGGACTAGCGTACTCCTCTCCGGAGGTTTTTCAGTACGTCAGTCGAGTGGCGCAGCTCTATCGTGCCATGCGCCAGGAGGCTGCCCGAAGAATAGCGATGAACAGCAACGTGCAAGGACGATGGGGTGAACGATGAGAGCGTTTGGTTGTCTCTTAACTTTGGGTCTTTTTTGTGGGATTCCCCGGGCGTTTGCCCAAGTGGCTGAAGTGGAACCGCAGATCGTTACCGAGACCAATCTCGAAGGAAAAGTTGCGGTGGTCGAGGTGGCAGCGAGATTTGTCACCACAATCCGTTTGCCCGAGGCTGTGAACTCTGTGGTCGTAGGAGACCCGTCGCAATTCCAGGTGGAGCACTCGGATCGCGAGCCAAAACTCGTCTTCGTCAAGGCAACATCAACGAAGGCCGGAGAAACCAACCTGTTGATATCAATGGTGAACGGACGTCAGGTCAGTTTGTTGCTGGTCAATCACGGAGAAAAAGGGCCAGGAGATGAAGACCGCGTGGATTTTCTCCTCAGGTACGAGCCAACAGGCGGATTTTTTGTCCCGCCGTCCGTTCTGCCATTCGCACTCGTAGGAGAAACCGTCCCTCTCGCCCAGGCTCAGCAAGTCTCAACGGGCGCGGCACAGAGGCCTTCCAAACTAGGAATCGGCGCAAACCTAGCGTCCTTAACCCCAGGAGATCCGCCAACTCGATCCGATCCTCCGCGCGGGGACGTGCAGAGTGATGGCCTCGACAAACTTCTCGAACAGCAGGAAAACGCGCCACTGCCAGCGCTTTACGGAGAGCACATCACTGAAGAATCGATTTCCGGTGACCGAGTCCGGGCGGGCGTCAGCCGTGTAATCGATGGGGGACAGCAGGTGATTGTTCTATTCTCCGTGGTGAATCCGATGAAGCACGCAATTTTGCTGATGCCACCGCAGGTTCAACTCGGGGGAAGAACGACATCTGGAAAACTCATACGGCACCAGAAGTGGTCAACCGCGGAGCAATTGCCGGTGATGGATTTTCGACTGAGCAAACGCCGCATTGGTCCCGGCGAGCGCGCGGATGGCGTGGTGCTATTTGAGCGGCCGCCTTACAAGCAATCGAACGAGACGCTTCTGTTGCAAGTGGCGGAGTCGGGCGCCGTGGACCGCCCTGCTTTGGCCCCGATCGGATTCGGAATCAGCACTGCCTCGGAGGGTAAGAATGGCAGAGGAGAATGAGAAACAACCTCATGTGGAGCCCGGCAACCTAGAAGAGCCGCAAGTCGACGAGGCGGAGGTTTCAACCCGACCAGGTTGGCGCGAAATCTTTCGTCAAGCATTCGATAAGGCCAGACGGGAACAGCAACCTACGAATCGGCGCGAACTAGGGCGAGATCGGAGCCGGTCTCTTTTTCTGCTTGCGGCGGCAGCAGTTGCTGTTCTCTTGCTGTTTCTTGGCGTTTTTTCGTCCTCGAACACGAAAAAGGCCACGAATGGAAGAGCACCGGGTACGCCGGATTTGGGGCGCAGGGTGACTCCGGGACAGCAGCGCAGTGGGCAAACAGGTTCGGTGACGCCTCTCCTGAGTGCACAAAGTGGCCAGCCAGATGTCGGGACAAACGAAGATGTTACGCCTGAAGAAGTGGGTAGGACGGCTCGGCCCACTCAGGTTACTGCAGCACGGCCTGCCGCCGCCACGAACCCGAATAACGCCGGACCGTACGCTCTAGGGAGAATCAATTTCTCCGATACCGCGCCGCGCCAAGAGACTGCGGGGCCGAATACTGCGCCAGCGCAGACAGTATCTGACGACCTCCGCAAACCCTCCTTGGTATTCGTTCGGAACGTTCAGAGCAACGCACCGAGTCCGAGCGCGAGGCCGGCTTCAGCTGTAGTGGACGAAAATCCGATCGCGGTGGACCTGCCTGCAGGAACGCGGCTGGTTGCTCGATTGCAATCGGTGGTCAGCAGCGCAGTCAAGACGCCGGTCGTGGCGGCGATTGAATACAACTATGAGAGGGATGGAGAAATTGTCGTTCCTGCGGGAGCGCAGGTAATCGGCAATCTTCAGCAGGCCGACCGCTCCGGCTATGTAGGGATCCGCTTCGATACGATCCAAATGCCGGACGGGTCTACTGAGAAGATCGATGCGACGGCAATGAGCCTGAGCTTCGGACCGTTGAAGGGCGTCGTGAGCGGTAAGAGAACTGGGACAAACTTCGTCATCCGAGCCTTCACAGGTATCGGCCAAGCAGCTTCCTATGTGGTCGGATCGAATGGGCTCAACGCACCCCTTTCGCAAGGCGCTTTGCTACGAGACCAGATTGCAACCAACATCGGGATCGCGGGCGACCAGCAATTGAACAGCCTTGCATTCAATCAAAACATCGTCGTCTCCGTTCCGGGCAATACTCGGTTTTACGTTGTCATTGAAAAGGGGACGAGTGCGCGCGCGGAAGAAGCACGGCCGGCCGCAACACAGCAGGCAGGCAACGGGCGACTTCCGACAGCGGAGGAACTCCAGCAGTTAATGCAACTCAGGCAAGAACTGAGTGCACTGTATCAGCAGCCGAGTGGGCAAAACGCCGCACAACAAGTGCCACAGCAATGAGGGAGATGGCAACGAATGGAGCCGAATTGGAAGCCTCTCGAGCAGAGGGTCGGAAGAAGACGTTGCGCCGGGTTCATGTTCATGGGCCGCGTTAGCGGCATTAACCTCTACAAGCATGGGATAGCACGGATGTACCTGAATCTGGACGATTCAGGCCAATGCTACGTCGCCGGCGAAGAGGGAAGATTCGAGCAAGCGGATTTTTCGAGCGAACTCGCGAGGATAGAACAGGCTCTTGCTGAGCTCGGTGAGACCCTGGAAAGCGTTTACGACGATGCCTATATTGCCCGCAAACGTGATGCCTTGCGAAGAGCGGGTATTCCACTTGAACGAATCGAGATTCAACCCGAGGACCTCTCTGTAAACTAGAAAGCCCCAATTTCCGACCCGGACCACTTGGTCAAGTCCTTCCCAATAGACTACAGTATGGGCGGGAGAAAAGGGCGTGTTCTCCAGGGACAATAGCGGCTCTGGTTTGGCCCTGGCGCACCGGCTAGGGTGGCATGTAGGCCGTGGAGTGAAAGGATTTTTCTCTCAATTAAACGACTCCTTCCGCAGTGGTTATCAATCCTCCGCAGCAAACGCGCCAGCCTCAAACCATCCAGCGAACGCCAAAGGGAAGCCCTTTCTAACGCTACTTTTGATTGCTGTTCCAGTAGCAATCGTGGCCGCGGTCGGTCCGACAGAATGGTTTCTCAATTGGCCGACCATGTTCGGCGTAGCTTTGTTGCTTGTTGCATTGCTGCGCGGACCACTCTCGTCCATTCACTACGTGGGAAAGAAGATCGTAAGACTGGCGATCTCGATTTGCCTTCTCTACGGTTTCTGGCTTTTGCTGAATTGGAAGCCGCTGTGGAGTCTACTCAAACCGTTTGGCATCACTCGGAATGGAGCAGGGTTTCGCTTGATCCTGCTCGCGATCATCGCGTGGTGGGTATCGGTATTTTGGATCATCTTCTCGCGAGCGAGGGGGCAAAAAACGGCGATCGCGAGCGGGCCGAATGCGGTGCCTTCGCAGCAATCGCAGTATTCCACGCAGAATCGCCCCTCCAGCTCCCCACAGCAACAGATAGCACTGAAAGTGCCAGACCTTCGTTTCTCAGACATTGGAGGGCTCGAAGATGAGAAGCAACAAATCCGAGAGCTAGTTGAGAGCCGGATGCAGCCGGGAAAATACAGCAAGTACGGCGTTGTGAGAAATGGAATTCTCCTGTATGGGCCGCCGGGAAGTGGGAAGACATTCCTGGCCGAGGCGACAGCCGGCGAGTTTGGTTTGCCATTTCGGCGCCTGTTGGCGAGTGACTTGGTAAGCATGTGGATGGGTGATACCGAGCGAAAAATCCATGCCGAATTTGAAGATGCTGCGGCACACGCGCCCATACTGCTGTTTTTCGATGAGGTCGATTCCCTCGTGACGGTCAGACAGCCGCTAGGGTCCGGTGGGGATCCCGGTGGCGCGGGCCGATCATTCAACAGCGCCACCACAAAATTTATGGAAATGATGACGAAATACAGGGATGTGCCGGGGTTGGTTCTGATGCTGGCGACTAACAGGATGGAGGGCTTGGACGAGGCTGTGGTTCGGGAAGGGCGAATTGACCTGGAAATCCGGGTTGACCTGCCGAACGAGGCGATGCGCCTGAAAATTCTAGAGAAGCAGCTGGCAAAAAGACCCTGGCGGCCCTTTGATCTTACGGAATTTGCCCGCAAAACGGCTGGAACGAGTCCCGCGAAGATACGAGCCCTGGTCGACAAGGCCGCAACGCTCGCGGCTGCCGAGGGGCGCCGGATTGAAGAACGTGATCTGCGGCGGGCCTTCGAGCAGACGGGCGGTAAGGATCGGGGGCTTCTTGAACCAGTCGAATGGTCCGATCTAGTTCTGGAAGAGGATGTCGAACGTGAGGTCCGAACACTAGTCAGACTCCTTAATGAGCCGGGACTTGCGGAGAAAATGCAGGTTCCAATTCCCACGGGCTTGCTTCTGGTAGGCCCGACCGGCACCGGCAAGACGACAATTGCGCGGCTCATTGCGACGCAAACGAGTCGCAGCTTTTATGCGGTCACTCCTGCGGACGTTCTGGGAAGGTACACCGGAGATTCAGTGAAGCAAGTTGCGGCGTTGTTCTCTCGGGCCAAGGCACACAGTCCTTCTCTGATTTTTGTCGATGAGATTGACGCACTGTTGCCTCAGCCTAGCGCCTCGCTCGGGCAGCACGACGTCCAAGTCGTTGATCAGTTCCTTATGGAAATCAGCGGCTTGCAAGCGGAAAACCGGGTCTTCCTTGTGGGAGCCACAAACCGTCCTGAAAGCATTGATGCCCGCGTGCTCCGAGGTGGTCGTTTCTCCGAGAAGATCAAGATTGGCCTGCCTGGGCCGGACGGCCGCGAGAAGTTGCTCCGCAAGTATCTGGCGGGAGTTCAACTGGAACCTGACCTAGATCCGAGGATCATGTCAGGCCTGACCGAGAGTTTCTGCCCTGCCGACCTGAAGGCAGTTTGTGATGCTGCAAAGAGATTCGCGTTTATGAGAGCGGAAAAGAACCAGCCTCCCCCTCCCCTGAACCGCAGCGACTTTAAGGGCGCGATCGGTCGTATTCGCGGATAGTCGCGCGAAATCTTGCCGATCCTGCATGGACTTTCTCCTGAAGTTCCTCACCCACCTTCTGTCCTACCCCTCACTTTTTTGACAAACGCCATAACTGGCCTTAGGTTTCCGCGCGCTTGAGTTGCTTTTCCGCCCCGGTTTTTGATCCAGCGAGAGGCGGCGAGGCAGAAAGGGGACCGATTCCATGAAGTTAAAGGTGGACGAGACATGGAGGCGAGCACTGGCTGTGTCCGCTATCTGCTTCGTCCTAGCAGGTCAGTTCGTCTGGGCGCAGAACCTTGGTCAACAACCGCAAACCAACGTGGCTGTTCAAGGTCAAACGGCAGCTCAGCCGGAAGGGGCCTTCCTGAATTTCATCAACTGGATTGGCAACGTCATCGCCCCGGTGGGTGCTGGCGGCGCTGTGGTCGGCGCCGTCGTCTCCTGGCTGCATGGCAGAGGTGTTGGCCGGTGGCTGGCAGCCGCTGCGGGATTGCTAGCGGTTTCGGGGGTGACCCGGTTGATCGAATTCTGGATCGCCAATGGGACCACGGGGGTGCCTTAGTCATCGGCACAACGCAGTCCCCGGGGTGGACTTGGCAGGCAGTTTGGGAAAGGAGCCAGAACAATCAGGCTGCCTGCCAGCGCCCGCTCAGTTCGACGATTTCTACGAAAGGAAAGACGACGCAATGGCTGTCCCACAGCTTTTGAACGACATCATCCAGGTTCTCCTGAAGCTCGCGCCAGCGGCTTCCTTGGTTTCGCTGGTCCTGGCGGGAATCAGCTTGAGACGCGAGGGCGGAACGACCTTTCATGTGGGCGGCAGCTTTACGAAGTGGATGTTTTGGGCAGTGGTGTTTGTGACGCTTGGTCCTCTTCTCGGATGGTTCAGCTCGTTCGGCATTGCCACTCCCGTGCCGGGTGGAGGAATTGGAAGTTCGTGGTTGGCGTCCTTTGAGTCAGACGTGTCGAGCTTCGTCACAAATTTTGTCGCCGGGCGGATGATCATGACGCTCGCGGCATTCTTTGTCCTGCGGGCAATCCTTGACGCGGCCTCGGGCGAACATCCACTGCCGTCGATCCTCGCGGCCATGTTCTTACTCGGCGCGCAAACGACGTACACCTTGATTCAGAGCTACAACACGGGCACGCAGTTCGCCACGGTAGATGTTCTCGACGGTCTCTGGAACTACTTGGCCGGAACCATCATGCCGATCGCGGCGGGCCTCGCGATCGTGGGTGCCATCATCAATTTCGCCACACGCCGGCCAGCCATGCGTCTAGTGGCCGTCGCACTGGCAATGCTGTGCGTGTCAGGAATCTGGAAGCTGGTGCTTTCGATGGAGGCGTAAGCAGAGCGATGTCATTCACGAACGGAATTCTGAACCTAACCAACTGGGCAGGAAACGTGATTCTGCCCACGCTGGCTGGTCTGTTTTTTGCGATTGCCGTTCTGAAATTCGCACGGTCCGAATCCTATGCCGCGTCGATGTACGGAGGATTTCTCTGCTTGATGGCTTCCGGTCTGTTGCGAGCGATGGAAACGTTCGCGTCGCAGCGTGCCTGGAACGATCCAGACGTTTACTGGATTTCTTTGGTGACTCTCGTCGACTGGATTTGCAACGTGCTCATGCCGGTTTATGCAGGCTTGCAGGTTGCGGCGGGAGCTCTGCGTATGGGGGTTGTCACGCGAATTCATCCCACGGAGGGATGGATGAGGCACTTCGTTGCGGCTGCTCTCTGCCTGCTTCTATCTGGGCTACTGCGGCTTGCCGAATTCTTTATTGCGCGTGGAACCGCGGGAGTCCCGTAGGAGGCTCAGAGATGGCGCTTGAAGTGACACCGGTTTACCGCAATCTCCGCACGCGAGTCACCTTTTTCGGCCTCGAAGCCGAAGATCTGTTCGCGATTCTGGCGTTGGCGGTCGTCGCGAACATTCTCGGAAGGTTCCTCCATCGGGAGATGTTTGGACTGCCCATGAACATGGTGCTCGAATACGGCGTCCCCGTGCTGACCATCCCCGCCTTAATGCTGTTCAAGTACGGCAAGCAGCGCGGGTACCTCCAGGACTGGGTGATGTTTCACGCCAAGCCGCACGTCTACTCGGCCCTCGAGCGGGACCGCGAACTCACCGGGAACTACCTGCGCTGGGGAGATTAAGCATGCCACTGACGGTTGAACGCTATGAGCAATCGATGAGCGCTCCTCCGCTGTGCGAGCAGCTTCGTATCCGAGATTTGCTCGACAACGTAGCGGTGCAAATCGACGGATCGATGGTGGCTGGCTTCGAATTAGGAGGCATCCAGTCGTATTACGCGAGCGACGAGGGGAGGAACCGGATCAAGGGGCTGCTCGAAGCTCTGGTGAGATCGCTTCCGGAACGATCCATGCGGATGCAGGTCCGGTTCGAAATATCGGAAGGAACGGGCGATCTCGTGTCGCGGTACGTACGCGAGCGCCGGAGCGAAAGCGGGGTTCTTCGCGAACTCGACCGTCAACGCATTGAGCTGTGGCGAAACCGAGAGACTGCGGGCTTTTATCTGCAGCACTTTCTCCATCTGTATTTCATTTGGAACGCGCGGATTCACCACCAATCGCCTGATTTCGAGTGGAAGCGAAAAATGAAATCTGGCGGGAGCTTCAGCGTCTCAGCCACGAAATGCATTGAACGCTCGCGGCGGGAGCACGAAGAACTTCTCGCGGAATTCAACAGTTTATTGGCGGGCGTCGAAGCCACGCTCGGGGCCACGGGCATGACGATACGGCGGATGAAGGAGCAGGACATATTCCTTGAAGCGAAGCGGGCGCTCCATCCACTGGGAAACGACAACTTGCCTTTTCGGCCGGACCACCAATCTCTCTGGTACGAGAGCGCGCGCAGCCAGATGGCGAACGTGAACATCGAGGATGAACAGGATGATTATCTCAAGATTGGCGGCCTCCTCTATTCGTGGATCAGTCTGAAAGATCTGCCGGACGCCACGTTCCCGGGGATTTTGCGCGAACTCGTGGTCATGGACTTTCCTCTCGTAGTCAACGCGGAGGTCACCCTCCCCGATCAAAGCAAGTCCATCAAGCAGTACAAGAGCCGCCTGCGGAAGATGCTCGCTGCGCAGAGGGATTTCCATGGTGGCTTTCGCATCAACGTAGACGCGCAGGTAGCGGAGCACCAACTCGTAAGGGTCTTGCAGGACTTGATTTCAAGCTCCCTGAAGGCATGTCAAATGAGCTTGATCGTGACAACGCGGACGTCTCGCCCGAGCCGGAACCGGTTGGAGCTGGAAGAGGCTGAACGCATTCTGTCGGACCGCAGACAGCGCCTCTTGCATGCGATCGCCCGAATGAACGGCGGGCGGGGCATTCCCGAGACCCTGGCCCAGAAGCGCCTCTTCTTTACGGGCCTTCCTGCGATGGGAGGCGAGAATCGTCGCGAGCTTGATCTGCTTACGCTCAATGCCGCCGACCTTCTGCCAGTCGAGATGCCGTGGAGAGGAACTCAACATTCACCACTCATGTTGTTCGAGACTCCATATCGGCAACTGGTGCCGTTCTCACCTTTTGATTCAAGTCAGGGCGACGCAAACATGCTGATCATGGCAAAGACGGGCGGCGGCAAGACATTCATGGCTCAGCTCTTTCTCCTCATGATGGCCCGCGCGAACCCTCAAATCTCTATCATCGAACGCGGCGATTCCTATCAGCCGCTTGTGGAGCTGATGGGCGGGCGCGTTATCGACGTGAAACTGGACGGTTCCGAGACGCTCAATCCCTGGGACCTGCCTGCGGGAGAAACAACCCCCACTAAGGAGAAGATCGCATTTCTCAAGAATCTGACTCGCCACATGATCGGCGACAGTCCAGGCTCAGACAACTCGCTCGTTGACAATCTACTGAGTGATGCAATTGCGAGGACCTATAAACGATGCGCCATTCGGTACTCAAACCCGATTCCCACGTTCAACGACCTGCGTGAGGAGCTGGCGCAGTGGCGCGACGAGGAGAAGATGCAGCGCACCATTGACGAAGCTCGTTTGGCTGCGATCAAGCTTCGCGCGTGGACGGGAGAGAAAGGGATTTACGCCAAGCTCTTCGATACACACACCACCATGCGGCTCGATAGCAATTGGCTCTTCTTCAATGTCGAAGGACTGAGCGCGGACCCGAAGCTCGAGACCGCCATGAGCATGCTGATCGCGAACACAGTCGCGTCGCGCGCCGGAGGCAAGACCGGCCAGCCGAGTATCACCGTGCTCGACGAATGCTGGTTTCTGTTGGATTCACCGACACTGGCGCCCGAAGTTGTTCAACTCTTCCGGACGGCGCGCAAGAGGAATGCAAGCGTCTGGGGAATCAGTCAGACAGTGGAAGATTTTGTCGGAACAGAATTCCAGCCGCGCGAGCATGGTCCGGGGATATTGAAGAACGCCAGCACGAAGATCATCGGGCAACAGCCCGGAGACGTGAGTCCCCTTGTCAACCACTTGTTCCTGAATCCGGTAGCCCTAAACGAAGTGAAGCGCTTCAGCTCGCCACGGAAAGGGGACAGCGCCGACGCGCTCCTGGTGCTCGGCGAAAAAGCCGAAACGACTCAAACGATTCGAATTTCCCCAACTCCGATTGACTACTGGATCTGTACGACATTTCCCCGAGAGAGAAGGTACAGAGCCTGGGTCCTAAAAAAGTTCGCCGATCGTCCGCTGCTCGATACCTACCAGGAACTCGCTCGAAAACTTCCTCACGGGTTGGCTGAGCTCTCGCCCTTGCCGGAAGAAATCTCCGGTGCTGTGACAGGAGGAGTGTCATGAAGGAATTAGCGATCGCTATCTCGCCCCGAGGGCGCAAGTTACTTCATTTTGCTGCGTGGAGTTTGCTCATCGTTCTGGCCTTGGCAATTGCCCCGTTTCTTTTTGACGTTGTTGGTCGCGTCATCGATTGGCTCATTGGATTGTTACGCCATCCATCTCCCTCGTGGCAGGACTATCTGGAGTACCCATGGCAATACTGACGAATATGCTGTTCGGAGTCTTTTTCATTTTCTTTTGCTACGGGATGATCGTAGCGAAGTCCCGCCGGCAACTGCTTGCCCTCGCCTTGGCAGGCATCCTGGCAGTGTCGCTTGCGAGTCCTCCACCAGCCGAAGCGCAAGCGAGCATCATCACGGCGATTCAATCCGTGCTCAACGTGATCAACGGAAAAATCCAGGTCGCATTGACTGCGATAAATAAGGTCCGAAGCACGATTAACAAGTACTACCAGGAAGCGATCTGGCCGGTCGCCGCAATGAACCAGGCAAGGGCCCTCGTGACGCAGATGATCGGGCAGTACCGGAATCTCATGCAGGGCATCTTCAGCATCCGACTCAACAGCGCGACGCTGCCGAATCCCGTCGCTCTTGAAAACGTCACAAGAAATCATCAGACAGGCGATCTCGCGGCAGTCACCACTTCGTTTACCAGCACCTTTGGCAGCGTTCCCACAGCCACTGCAGCCAGCCCAGCCGACCGCACCATGATGGACATGGACGACGCATTGGCAATGGACAACTTGAAAACACTCAAGGAGAGTGACTCCGCCGACGATCTCGCACTCCAGGCAGCCGACAATATTGAGGACCAAGCTAGTCAAGCCGCTGCGGGATCGGCGCCTTTCCTCACAGCCACGGCCGTGGCGGCCAGCATCCAGAGTCAGGCGCTGACACAAAAAATGCTCGCAGCTGAATTGCGGCAAGAAGCAGCCCGGTTGGCCCATGAAAACGCGCTCCGCAAGCGCGGGGCCACGATCACAGGCGATGTAAGCACTCAGATTTTGAATCTTCTGCAGAAGCGCTGAGGGAGGGAGAGGCCGATGAAGAAAGCTATGCAACACGCAAGACGTGGTTTCGCGTGGATATGGCGACACAAGGTGCGCACCGTCGCGTTGCTCGTGGTCTTAGTCCTAGTGGCGCCGAAACCCGTGAAGAGCCAATTCCTCGATCCCTGCTGCGCGATCATGGCGGCCGGCCTAAACACGATCGGCAGCACCCTGAGCAGCGTGATTGGCGGCGGCCTCAACGATATTCTCTCGATCGAACAGGACATCTCGAAGTTCGAGCAAACCGTCGTCTGGCCGCAACAACTGATCAATCAGGCCCGTTCGCTCGTCGCAAGCATGCGGGGGCTCTTCAATCAGATGGAAGGCGTGATGCGCATTCCAGTGAACAGTGCGACGCTGCCGGCGACCCAACAGTTCGAACAGGTCCTACTCTCACGCGATCCCAATCAAATCGCCCAAACGACCACGCAGTATGCCGCCGTGTATGGAGCGGTGCCAGACAATACGGCGGCGTCACCGCAGACGCGGGATTTGGTGGACATGACCGACGCCGCGGCACAGGCAGCTATGAAGAGAGCGATTGAGATCGACGCCCTGGCAGACTTGGAACTGCAGGCGGCGGACCAGATCAACCAGAGCATCGCAACGGCGGCCCCAGGAAGCGCACCGATCATAGAAGCCCAAGCCGATGCGTGGCTCGTTCGAGCCAATGCTTACACTCAGTCTGCGACAGCGGACTTGATGCGTGTGCGCGCCGTGGATCTCGCGAATGCGAGCGCTAACGTAAAGAACGGAGCAGCGAATTCGACTGCGATTCAACAGCAGATTTACAACATCTTGAAGAGGCCATGAGCTGTGTTTTACTTCGAGCAACTGTTCCAAACCGCTTTGAACGGAATCGACAGCGCCAATGTGACGAGCGCTGTGCTGAGCGTTGCCGGAGTGATTCTCCTTCTGAGCTTCCTCTACAGTGCCTACCAGGCTTTTGCGGCCGGCGGCGACGTTCGAATGCTTGCCGTCTCCGGAATCAAATACCTCATTCTTGGGCTGGTCTTTGCCAGTTACGGCGCCGTCTTCCGCGATGTAAATGGGATGTTCAATTCCGTTGCCAATTTCATTTACAACTCAACCGGCGTTGGGGATGTCTTCTCCAATTGGATGAGCCAACTGGCGCAGTACTGGCAGTCGAACGGAAATACATCTCTTTGGAATCTTGTCACGGGCCTGGCCTCGGGAGTCATCAGTCTCTGGCTGATTTTGGGAGCATTTGTCATCTTCCCTGTTTGCTATCTCATCTTCACCGTCTTTTACGCGATGTATGGATCCGTGCTTTATGTAACTGGCCCTTTCGTTCTGGCCTTGTTGCCGACGCGAGGCCTCGGCCAGCTATCGCGAACCTACCTCATCAACCTCATGACGTTTCAAGCTTGGGGACTAATTTACGCGATCATTCAGGTGCTCATGTCCGCCGTGAACCTGTCGAGCATAAACGCAGTGCTCGGCGCAAACGGAGTGCTGAACAGCTTTGTTGGCTCAAGCGAAATGATTCTGCTGGCCCTCACTGCGAGCATTTTCTCGTTCTCGATTGCGTTGATCCCTTTCATCGCAAGTCGGATCGTCCGGGGTGATGTAGGCAGCACCATGCTGACGATGATTGGCACCATGACGGCCGCAGCGGGCGCAGTCGCCAGCCTGGCTGCCGCATCATTTGCCGGTCTCGGCGAGGGCGCAGTTGCCTCACAGGCAGCAGGACGTGGAGGAACAGCCCCATCACCGCCATCCCACGATGAAGGCGGGGCTTCGAGTGGAGGCGCTGCAGCGGCCGGGTACGGGCCTTCGGCTGGCGGTGCAGCGACCGCCGCGTACGCATCGATGCCTCCAACACCTCCCTCGGCCGGTGCTGCGAGTACCGATGCACACAGCGCTGGAGAAAGTAGTGCCGCCCCATCGACGGTAGCACCTGCATCTTCTCAGCCCTCTTCTGCGTCACCATGGCGTTCTTCTAGTCGCCCAGGTCAGTACCGCGGCTTCAATATTCCCCACGCGATGGCTTGGTACGTTGGCTACTCGCTCGGGTCAGCCTATCGGGGCGTGAGAGGAAAGGAATAGCAGATGAGACAGATCACCGGATGGGGAGATCTTCCTGAGATGGCTCGCTACACGAAATATTACGAGCACGACGGCATGCTCCGCGCCTACGCGAACCGCGCCATGTGGCTGTCCATGATTTTTGGCATTCTCGCAACGGCCTCTTTGGCTTTCGCCATATACGTTCGCTTGCAACCACCAACAGTGATTCGCGTAGATAAGGATGGCAACGCTGCAGTTGTCGGCGGGCCTCGCCCACTCGGCTTAGCGGCGTTCAGCCTGTCCGCGAATGCCTCTTCCGGCGACCCGTCCCCGAGCGTTGCGCCCACGGACCTCGAAGGCAGAGCGGTGGTGCGCCAATTTCTCGTTCGGTACCTCGCCTACACACCAGATTCAGTGGACAGGAATCTGGCCGAAGCCCTGAACATGATGACCGCAAACCTGCGGGCCTATTCCATGAACAAACTCCGCGATGAAGACACCGTGGGAAAGATCAAGAACGATCACGTGATTTCCGATTTCGCGATCCGGTCCATCGAGCATGTTAAGGGGACGCCCTGGACGTACACCGTTTTCGGAGTCAAGGAAGTTCATCGTGTAAAGAACGCGACGGAGGCAACGGACCAAATCGTCGGGCAATACAACGTGCGGCTAGTGGAAACAGTTCGTTCAGAAACGAATCCGAGCGGGCTGCTTGTCGCTGAGTACGGCGAACAACAGATGGTAGGAGATCGAGAGACAGGGCTGATTCAAAAGAGCGATCTCGACAAGGATAGGCCCTGAGGTATTCGTGCGTCGATTCGGAAGAAGAAAGGAGGTTTGATCGTGGCAGCAGGGACGATAGAAACGGTCGGTGAAACGAAAGACTCGCAAACGAGCCGTTCCCCTCGCGGAACTCGCAAGATTCGCGCTGGCCAGGCGAGCGGACCAGACGGCCAACGCTTTTTTCTTGCCAAGGCGGGAGGAAACAACGGTGTTCCGGAGTTCAGCAAGGAATTCCCCGGAGAACCCGAGGCAATGGTGGAGTCACTAAAGAGCGGCCTGAGCTACTTTGTGGTTTCCGAGTGGAGAGGGATTGCCGATTTCTCGGGCAGGAAACCGCAACTCGGGCGCGAGGCGGTCCGCGGCAGCCCGAAGGCCGGGCAGTAAGAGTTTCTCTACAGACTGAGGTTGGTCTGTTGGGAGCCGACCACAAGCTCGATTAATTGTGGCTGAGTGCTTGGCTTACTAGGGGTGTGCCCGAACCGGGTTCGCAACTGGTGGTCAGCAGACCCCTTGTTTGTTGTTGCCGGACAAACAAAGGGAAAGAAGCGCAGCAATGAAGAGGTGAAGCGTTGAACTGCCTATAACCAACTGAGCTGGTTCGGTTCTTCGCGGAACCTGACCGGAAACCTTACCTCGTTTTCGGCCCAGGACAGCGAAGAGACCGGCGGCAACGGCCTCCTTCTCTGTCCTTTGCCGGACAGAAATAAGGAGGAGCTAATGCCGACTGAAATGAGTAGTGGAATGCCTGTGATTACGCTCGACATCAACGAGATGGGGCAAATGAAGAAACGGTTGCCGAGGTTGACCCAAGGGGAGCAGCTTGGAAACACGCTCCTTCAGGGTCTCTATCCCGGCATTCGTGTCGCCCGCCTCAACGTCCCACCCGGAAAGCTTGAAGACCACCAGGAGAACGAAGTTCAGAAATCCATGCGGTCATTCGAGCTTGATGGAACGCACTACCGGCTCATCGGCGCAAGTGCTTCGGCGAAGAGCGGCAAGTTCTACGCCGTGGACGAACGCTACGAGCCAGAAATCGCGGAGCGTTTTCGTAAATGGCCGGAAGCGGCCATCACCTACTTCGGGATCCTGGTTTCGCCTTGCAAACAGCGCATCCAGTTGCCCGACGCCAAGGTGATGGTCGTGAAAGACCGCACTCTCGGTACCAACGATTGCCGCGGCTGGATCTCCCAGTCGGTGTTTGGGCGATTTCATCTGCCACGGCACCGGCTCTATCAGTTCCGGCTGGCATTCGAAAAAACGCAGGCGAAGGGAGCATGCAAGGTGATGCCAGACGATGTTGCCCAGAAACTTGGGGCGGACATTATCTTGCCGGAATCGTGCGTCAAGCCGGAGTACAAACAATCCACGCGATTCCTCGACTTCCTCCACTGGCGACGGCCGAAGATCGAGGTCAGGAGCTACCGGGGGCCGGTCGTATTCGGCATCCGGGAAGTTTCCCAAACACTCGAGCTCCAGAGCAGCTACACGCTGATCGAGCACGCACCGTGGGAGTCCATCCAGCTCGAAATCGTGCCGTTTGCCATGGAGCAAGCACGGAAGCTGCGTCAAGCGTGCCAGGATGGAAACTACAACGAAGTGATCGAACTCCTGGGCGCCTCGCACACACAGCCTCCAGGGGAAGAGGTGAATGAATCCGAATACACATCGTTTGAGCGCACTGTCGTGGAAGCTGTGCTCAAGGTGGATTCGAGTGGCTACCTCATCAAACACCCCTACATCAACAACGCACTGAACCGCTTGCTGGCGAAGTGGACGTTCAAACTTTGTACTGCGGGCGGTTTCAAAATCCCCGGTTTCGCCCTGGCCGATGACGGCTTCCTCGCGCTCCATCAAGGGCAGGTCGTCGCGGCGTCGGACTGGCTGCCAGAGGACCGGGCAATCAGTTCGGTTCCGTGCCGGAAGGGTTTGGTCGTGCGCTACCCCATCCGCATGTTCGAAGACTTGCTTCCGTACACAAGGGTATCCACGGAAGAAGCGGTCGCCCTCGTCACCGAAGCAATCGAAGAACAGAACGGCTGCTCGATTGACGAACAAGGGGTCGTGGATTTAGTGGAGAAGCAGATCAGACTCGAAGGAACGTTCACCCTGCACAGCGAGACAGCTGCCAAGAACGGGGGAGATTTCGACTTCGACCTTGTAGCGGTTGTTGAAGGAGATCGCTTTCCCCGTTTTGTAGAAAGCCGTTTCGCACATCAGGACCGGCACGAAAAAGGCAAAACCAAACGCACCAAAAAACAGAGTCCCTGGTGGAATCTCGCTCTGGTGGCAAATCAGGCGAAAGGAAATCAGATTGGCTCGATAACCGATCTGAAGACCTCCTGTTACGCCGCCGGTTTCACAGGAGAAGCCTACCAACTCGTCGATGAACTGCAGCATGCCTTGGACAGCCTGAAGTGGGGCACCGAGGTCAATCAGGAGCTCATCGCCGAAATCCGCAAGAAGGTGCCGCTCGCGACTTGGTTGCAGCTCAAGGACAAGGAGCGGGTCAGCGATATGCCGGTGCATCTGGAAGTGCTGCCCACCGACAAGATTGGGTACCTGTACAACCTCGCGAGGAAGGAAGTCGAAGACTTCTTTTCTTCGACACTGCCGATCGGCGATTTCCACGGGCTGATCACCGGAGAGCACTTCACGCGTGAGATGTCCCAGGAATGCCGGTTGGTAAACCGCATCTACGCTGGGGAAGTCGGGAAACTCATCACTGAAAAACAGACCTTGGAGGGAGCCCTGGCGAAAGCCGAGGCGGAATACGAGGTCGGGCGTCACGAACAAGCAACGAGGAACGAAGCGCGCACCCGTCGCAGCGCAGCTCGAAGCGCGGTCCACGCCTACAAGGAACGATCCCGCGAGGAGTTTCAAGCTTTGCGGTCCATCGTCCGCGCTTGGGGAGACGGCAAGAAGCAGGACCGGCGTGGTTGGTGCCAAGCCTTGCACACCGTTGTCTGTGCAGGGAAAGGAAACGGCTCGCTTCTGTTTCACGCCTTTCCCCAAGAAGTCATCGACAAGATTGCGGAGGAGACCGGCAGCAATCCCGTGCAAGTCTCCGTTCCAGATCTGGTCGATGGCGAAATCGAGTTCGACGAAGACGGCCGCGTCTTTCTCGTCGAACAGTTCCCCAATGGGGATGGCAGCACTCACGAGCGCAAAGTCTTTCTCCTGCAGATAACGAAGAAGGGCGAAGTGCTCGTGGATGGGAAAGTTGTCGAGCGCGTGCAGCCATTTCCGATGCGATATGGGGCCGGCACAATCCGCGATGGCAAGCTGGTGTTCAACGACATTCGCCAGCGGCCTACCGTGAGACGTCAACCCATGAACCAAAGCCAGCCGTGCACGAATGCCAGCAGCACAGCCGGCGCAAATGGAGAAACACCTTCATGAGCAAAAGCCGTCCGGGAGGCCCGAATGGGACTCCCGGCGGCCCTTATATGAAGGAAAGGAGGAGACGTGAAGAGGTTTTGGATTTCTTGCGTGGCCCTCGCAGTCCTCGGGTGGCCTGCTTGGGGCCAAAAGGTGGAGGTGGAAAAGCCAGATCGGGGAAAGATCATCCACGTGCAGACGGCTCTCAATCACCTGACGGTTCTCGAAATGACAGAGCAGGTCAGCACGGTTGCAGTGGGCAGCCCCGTCTTTAAGGTGGAATGGCGCGAGAACAAGGTCTTCATCGAACCCACCGAGCCAGATGTGGCCACCAATCTGTTCGTTTGGACTTCATCAGGGCGTTTCAATTACGAGCTCGACCCAGCCGGCGTTGTGCCCGAAATGGTTTTCGCCATTGACCAACCTGTTCCCGATCCTCCGAAGGTCACTGCTGCCACGAATCGGGGCAGTGAGCCAGCTGACCCGTCGCCCGCGGAAATACTGATCCAGGCCAAGCCCGTTCGTGTACATGGTTCAATTCCAGACAAGAATCGGGTCACGATTTATCTGACGGATTCGCTTGAGCGGGACGGCCAAGTCTTCATTCGGTACACGATTCGGAATGACACGAAGAAAGCTTACGTGCCGGGTAGCCCCCAGGTGTGGGCGCTCAATACGCCGCGTTACCGTGAGTCACTCTACGTTCTTGCGAATTATCAGCTAAGCCCGGATGAGATGGCACGGTTGAAATGCAACGGCGAGGTCCCGCTAGAAGTGGCGAAGAGTGAAATGACGTCTTCACGAATCGAAGCGGGTCAGGAAACGACAGGGATTGTCGCAATCAAGTTGCCTGGGACGCATCCAGGGCCGACAGTACTGCGGCTGATTTTCCTCGCAGATTCGAAGGGACCGATTAGCGCAACACTGGTGCTCTGAGATGCCAGCACCTATTTCACCGGGCGAAATGCAGAAATGGATCGAGGAGTCGTTGGCTCAGCAGCCGCACATCGGCCTCAGAAAGGCTGTAACCAACATTGTTCTCGAAGCTCGCAGCCCCTTCGACCCGCGCGCGCGGCGCAAGACAAGAGTCGGATTCGCGCTCGGTGCCGTCTTTTTCGCTGCTGCCGTAATTTGTTTTTGCTACTTCAATTTCGCCGGTTAAGTGTCGTGACTCGATGAGCTTCTTCGTTCAAGTATTGGAGGCGATTGCGTTGCTTGTGCCAGACTTTCTCGTTCTGGGGTTGGTCGGCGGTGGGTTTTTCAGTCTCTACTGCATAGCGAAGGCTTGCGGTCTTGCCGGTAACGCAGACGCGGATTCAGGTTTTGGAATCGCTCTTACGCTCGCTTATTTTGTCACCGTCGCGGTCAACATTTTGAGTCATTTGCTGACTCCCACGCGATCGAGGATAACGGCCCCGTCTAGCTCGGAGTCGCAATCTGCCCAGCATGCGCGTGAATCTCCGCCTAGGAAGTCGCGGGCGCAATCTGTCGAACAGGGGGGCATGTTCACCGCGCCATGAACCGGACAAATGCATCTCCGCGCGAGCATGCGCCTCTCGTAGAGGCCTATGAGACTGTCATCGCGATCCTCATACTCGCTGGCGCCTGGTTCGGTTGGTATTTGGCGCGCGACCGATACCACCTCACCGGCAGCCAGGTCGCGGAGATAGCCTGCTATCTCTTGATTGGGACTGCGGCTCTCTATTCCGTAGTCTATCTGCTCGTGACGGCGCGATCGCGACGGGAAAGGCAGTGGCCGCACCCGCCAATGGTTATAAATCCCCGTCGAGATGAGCGCATCACGCGGGAAGCGTGGGGACAGGAGGCCGTGGTGCTCGGCTACGATGTGCACGGCAAGCCGTGGTTGTGGCCTGACCGCGTTCGAGTAATGCAGGGCATCGTTCTGGGCATGACCGGGTCGGGCAAGACAACGTTGCTAAGAAACATCATTACCCAGGACTTGTTTCGAGTAATTGGCCCTCCGGAAGATCCGCATCGCATTCCCATGATCATTCTCGATGGCAAGGCTGACCTCGATTTCTTCGAGAGCCTGCTGCCACACATTCATCGTGCAGGCCGCCTCCACCAATTACGAATCCTGAACCCCAGCAGGCCGAACGTGTCGGTGCGGTACAACCCATTCCACTGCTCTGATGAGAACTACATGCCGGTCGTCAACATGGTGTTCGGATCGTTTAACCTGCACGATGAATTCTTCGCCAAGCACCAGCTGAATTACCTCGCAGACATCGTACGCGTGCTCGCCTACACCGGCCTGAAATTCAACTTCTATGACGTTCTCGTCATGGCTATCGACGAGCAGGTTTTGCGAGAGCAGGTAACAAAGGCCTCTCGACGGTTGGAGCAAGACCGCGAAATCAGCACGCAGCGCAAGCTGAACTTCGAGATGTCCGTGAAGAACCTGCACCAATCCTTTCAGGACAGGGAGCGCGTGCCAAAGATTCAGGGTCTGTTAAACGAGTGCATGACGTTTCTTGATGACGAGCTAAGCGTCATCACCGGGCCGTATGAAGACCTGCTTTCGCTAGACGAGGTGATCGAGCAGGAACTGATTCTGTTCGTGACGTTGAATGTGAACAAGAACACCGAGCCGGTGCGCGCGCTTGGCAAAATGCTCTTGCAAAACTTGCAGCTCGTTGTTGGCAAACGCTATGAGAGCGAGGAAGAGCGCCGCAAGACGAACCGTCCATTGTTGAGTGTCGTCCTGGATGAATTCGCACCGTTTGGATACAGGAATTTTCCGCAGATCTTGCAGACTGCGCGCGGTACCAACACAGCGTTTCTCTTCTCCATGCAGAGCCTTCCCCAGTTGATGCACGTCGGTCGCGGGTTCAAAGAGGATGTGGCATCCGCACCCAATACAACCATGACTCTGCGAACGCGCGACGAAGAAACAACCCGCTATTTCCTGCGGGCTTCGGCAGAACATCAAGTGACGCGGCGCAGTCTGTCCATGGAACGATGGAAGTTCTTCGGATACGAGCGATATGAGGAGACGGGCCGGGCGGTTGATGTTCAGGCCACGGAAACACGCGCGCTTGACGAGCACATCAAGAACCTACCGAAGGGGCAAATGGAAATTCTTATGACCGATGACACGCGCGGGACGTTGCATTCGCACCTCCACGTGCGTCCTCCGACCGATGTTCGAGTACCTCACTTTGGGCCTGCACTTTATCCGCGCCTCAAACAGTCCCGCATGTCATCGGTGGGCGCCAATCTGCGATTCAAGAGTACGGAATTGGCTGAGCCGCGATCGGCGAGGCGTATGCACTGAGAAACAGAAGATGAAACGAATAGTCCAGTGCGGAGCGTTGATGATTGCCCTTTGCATGAGTGTCCCTGGCGTGCGGGCGCAAACTCCGCGACAACCGTACACAGGCCGGGACACGTGGTACGAATTCCTGATTAAGCAATTCAACCCGCACAATGTCGATTATGGTGCCTGGCTGGAGAAGAGGCGGGAGGCTTTCCTCCAAGCAACCGTCAGGGAGCCACACTTCTGGTACAGCCTGTCGGCAACAACGGCGCTGCTCTTTGTCCTGGTTGCCTACTCAAAGCTGTATCTCGACCATCGTCGCAGTATGCGAATCACGGCGGAGATGATGGCCGACATTTACACGCACGACCTCTACTCTCGCCAAGCCGCCAAGGAAGCAATTCAGAAATACAACGGGCACATCGAACAGTGCAACCGTGCAATTGAAGCCGCGGAATCGGGGGATGGCCGCCCCGGCTGGGGCGATACAGCGGTGGATGGTCTTAAAGCTGAACTCCAGCGCGTCGCTGCGCAACTCGAAGCGACGACTCAGGACCGCAACAAGCTTCAAGAAGAGCTGCGGCAGAAAGCCCTAATCGTCGCCGACCTTTCCACGCGACTCGACAATCTTGCAAAAAAGGTGAACGGGTCTCGAAGCGCCGACAGTACCCCAGCGGCGCCCACACCCAGTGATGGAAATGGAGACGGCACCAGGTTCGTCGGCCAGATCAATCGGCTGCAGGAAGAGTTGTATGCCGAGCGACAGAAGAACAAGCGGTTGAAGGGTGCATGACAAAGATGCTGGTCACTGTCACAGGATTTGGAAGTGTTTGGCGTCGCCGTTTTGGGACAGATGAGAACGACCCAAAACGATTTGCTCGAGCGGCGTACTTCAACACAACTGGTGTGCGAGTCAACGGTGATGTCCGCACGCGACCAAAGATCGTAGGTCATATCCGGTTCAATGGCGTCGCTGGTTTCGACCCAAATCATCCGCTAGCGATGATCAATAGCGTCTTTGATTGTGCGGAGCCGTGCATTTGGGAGGGACAGAATAAGGTTCTCTTTAGGCGCATGCTGTCAGCTCCGCAACAACCTGACTACTTCCTGGTCGTCGTCAGAGCAGCTGAGGTCGGTCACCTCGATGTGGGTTCATCCGCGTGGCGGTCGGAAGGTACGCTCCTAATTTCCTTTAGCGAATGTCACAACGAACAGGAGGCGATGCTGTTGATGCCGGCCGGAAGCTCGTTGCGCACAGATCTTGGCAGGTTCGAGCTCAGGCCGTTCGTCTCTTGGCCCTGGAGTGCGCGCCTTCAGTTGGACTGCGTTTGAGGATGAACATGCGGTATCCCAAAGGCTCCATTCAACTCAATCAATCGCGCGATCTTCCTCTCTTGCGCCAAATCTTGCGCTCGGAATTCGTCACGCATTCGCAGTTGTTCGATTTCATGCGCCTTAACCATTGCGAGCACACTCGCAAATCTTTCGATTGGAGACTGCGCAGATTAGTGGACCGCGAGCTTGTGCGCCGGCAGACAACCCCAGGTTGCACGGGTGAGTTTGTCTATTCCGTTGGGAGCGGTGCCGCGATGATGCTCCAAGGGAACGGAGAGTACTGCTTGGTCGGCCGCGGCAGGTTCAACGGGAAGGAAGGTGAGAGAAGTGTTCTTCATGCCATCGGGCTCAACGAAATTCAGCTCAGCGCCCTTCGGGCGGGGCTGCTCGTCCGATGGATCTGCTCGATGGAGGTCCGATCGCAGAACGAGCTGACCGGATTTGGTTTCGCAAAGGACTACGACGCGGTCGTGACGGTCCGCACTGGAATTGGAGAGCAGGGCTTCGCGCTGGAGTACGAACGCAGTCCCAAGCCCATGCGGTACTACCGAGATGTCGCCGCTGCACTCGGTCGAGAATCGCACGTGAGCCGTGTGCTCTACTTGGTTTCCAATTACGACCTGCTGCAATTCATTTCTGGCTTCTTCCGGAACGGGCAATCTCGCGTGTTCTTCGGTTTGGTGAAAGACTGGCACGCGCAATTGCTGGACATGTCGGTGTCTCGTTGCTCGGCCACCCGCTCGATTCGATTCAGGGAGACCCTCGATGTCGCTACCGCACTCGCTACCGCACCTCCCGAACCAACAGTGGTTTCCGCGTAACCGGTCTGTTTGGCCTTCCTTTGCACGTTCTTTGAAGCGATATTGCACCGACATTGGCCCTTCGTGACCCCTTGCAAATGATAGACTCAGCGGAGCTTGCCTATTTACTATTCTGGATTTGGTTGCCGCTTTCGAGTCCGGAACGAAGGTTTCGGCCTTGTGTACGACGATGGCGGTCGCGGGATTGGGGTTGGTTAATCATATCGCGAGGGGAACGTTTTCGAAGTTGGTTTAGCGGTAGGGAAGGAGCCCTAGGGATGGCGATTACTGACCAGACGATTGACCAGGCCTTTTCGGATCTTAAGAAGACATGTGGCGGAGTGCGGAACGACTATTTCGCATTGGTTTACATGGAGCGGGAGTTTGGGCTCGACCGCGAGCAGGCGATCACCCAAGTTGCCTTTGGGGGGAACGACTATGGGGTTGATGGTTTTCACTTCGACCACGACAGGCGCAATCTGTACATCTTCCAATTCAAATATTCGGAATCACACGCGCAGTTCAAGGAATCCTTTCATCGACTGATCGACGCGGGCATGGAACGTATCTTCGGCGCGAAAACGCAAGACCAGCAACGAAACCAGCTTCTGCAGCAACTGAAGGCTTGTCTCACAGAAAATGAAGCCATAATCGAACGGGTTTGTTTCCACTTTGTCTTCATTGGCGATCCCAGCGAGGCGGAGCGAAGCCAAGTACTGGACAAGCTGCGCGAGGATTTGGAGAACAAGAAGTATCTCATCGACCAACGCTTTGGCCGCCCGGTCACAGTCGTGATTGAGTTCCGATCGGCAAGAACGCGGAAAGTTGCTTCGAGCTCACATCTTCGGAAAACCCATACCTACCCGGTTCAGCTGGAAGAGACGGTCGTACGCCCAGGTCCAAATGGAGAGACGATGACGCTCGGCTTCGTGCCCCTAGTTAGCATTTACGATATGTACCGAGAAATGGGGGAGAGATTCTTCGAACGCAACATTCGTGCAGCCTTGCCGGAAGAAAAAGCTGTTAACCGCTCAATCTCCCAGTCGTTCAAGCGAATCGTTTTGGAGGCAAAGGACGACCCTTCGGTGTTTGCGTTCAATCACAACGGCGTGTCGCTTTTTGCTGAAGCTCTCAACCGCATGGATGGGAATTATAAAATTACGGAACCGAGGCTCCTTAACGGTGCTCAAACGGTGACGACACTGGCCCGGTTTATCAAAGCGAACGAAGGAAACAAGGCGCTTGAGGACCAACGAGAAAGACTCGGAGCGATCCGAGTTATGTGCCGGATTATCACAGACGCAGAGCCGGAGTTCATCACGACTGTGACCATCAATAACAACCGGCAAAACCCGGTCGAGCCGTGGAACTTACACGCGAACGACATGATCCAATTGGAACTGCAGGACAAATTTCTAGATGAACTGCAAATCTACTACGAACGCCAAGAGGAGGCTTTCGTAAATTTGAGCGACGACGACCTCGAAGACTTGGGGATAAGGGAATACAAGGCCATCGAACTACCCCGCCTTGCGCGCACTTTCTTGGTAAGTGATGGCGAAATTGACAAGCTTGCGCGCTTCCGGGAGGTATTCGAAGATGATCGCATTTACGATCAGGTGTTTAATCCCAACCGCCTCAAAGCAGACGCGCGGAAGATCGTTCTTTGTTACAAGGTTCAGTTTCGCGTCGGCCGATTGGTGAACGACATTGTTGACAAAGGCGCGAACAAATATGCGTATGTTCACCGAGCGAGGAATCTCTTATGGGCGATCCTGTGCCAGGCAATTCTCAATGGCCCGAAGCTGGAGCAGCGAGCGCAAGAGTTTGGGTCTGGTTTGAGTTTGGAAGCGCAGTTTACAGACTGGCTGTCGACATTTGCGACTACGCGGTGCAGGTTCATCGTCGCGGACGTCGTCGCCGATAAGCTATACGCAGACAAGGTCGCGGAAGGGAATTTCAGTTTCCTGCGGACCAACGCAGCGTATAAGCGGTGCATGGATATCGCTTACAAGCGCTGGAGATGGGTCCAAAAGCATTTGAACAAGTAGTTCGCAGCCTTCGGGCACGTCACGCTTCCGGCGAATGAGAATCCGCGGCGTGGGAGCGGGTCGACTTGTGTGTCGCTATTCTCTGTGCCATCGAAAGCAGCAGTTTTCTGTCCTCATCGGTAGTCCTGGCCAAGAGTCGCCGAAACTTTGTCAGATACCGGGCATCTTTTCCGGTACTACCCCATGCAATCTCGTCCGCTGTCTTCCTTCTGGGAAGGTTTGGAAGCGCGGGTGGCTTGTCCCCATCGTAAAACAGCTGGTACATGGGAATCTCTAAAGCCCGCGCAAACTTTTCAATCGTCTCAACCGCTGGCACGGTGTGGCCGTTTTCCACTCGGGATATGTAGCAGCGGAGCAAGCCAGTGCGCTTTTCAACGTCCCCTTGCGAAAGCTTCTTGTCTTCACGAATGGAACGCAGGCGATCTCCAATAATCACGTTCGCCTCCTCTTTGTGTCTCGGCCTTGAACCGTCAGGGACCGAAGAACGCTAGCACAGCCCTGTTAGCAAAGGAAGGGCAGGCTCCAGGCTCTTACGTTTGCAGACCAGTTATTTGGTTTTCGTTTCGACTTCACATCTGAAAGGAGACAGGCGATGTTTGGAAAAATGAATGTGATTCAGGTACTCGATCTTCGGAACGCGACTGACGAGGTTGCGAATTCTGCGGATGGGGCTGTGGCCCGACTGCTCGACGTAACCGATCACCCGAAAATTGAAAAATGGGTCCAATTCCCGAAGGCCCTGTTCGTGTTCCTTCTCGTCCCCGACGATCCCGAGTCCGGGGCCTTCTACGTGTACGACCGCCGCTCAAAGGTCTGGTTCTGGGTGGACTTTGACGATGCCGTGTTCGGGGGATACACCGTCACCGATTTCGACCGATTGGTGCGCGACTGCCGGTTCTTGGACATCGTGGAGCGTCCATATCTTCTTGCGAACACGCATGGATGGATCGTAGAGCCCGGCGTGAGACCGCGAAGCGGCGGCGGCATGGCACCGGCAGGCACACAGAATCCAGGTTAAAGCGGCCGTCCTTCGGCATTTACCAGCACTCGCATCGCCCACGTACTAAGGAGTTAGCTCCAGTCCCCACTTATTTGACAAAAGAGAACTGTGGGTTTACTCAGAGCACGGCTGTGCTCAACCCGACTCTGTTCGGAAAGGAGAGGCTGTGGGAACCACGATCAAAGCGACTGCGGCGGTGGTTCGGGACTATGGGCGGCTGTTTGTCAACCGCGGGGTCTATACGCTGCAATCCTCACGCCCTCATCCGGAGAGTGGCCGTTACTATTACTTTCGACCCAAGGCTAAGGGGGCGGGCGAGGAGTTGAGCCTGACCGCAGCTACGATCAGGCGTCATCTGGAAGGCGAACTAACAATCGGATTGTACGCGATCAATCCCGCCACACAGCGCTCCAAATGGGTTGCCATTGACGCGGACTACGCCGGAGCAATGGAAGACTTGCTCAAGCTGCAGTACTCCCTCCAGCAGGATGAAGTGGAAGCGGCTCTTGAGATGAGCAAGCGGGGCGGTCACCTTTGGATTTTCATGGAACGACCAGCCTTGGCCCGCGAGTGCAGGGTTTACATCTACAATCTGGCGCTGAAGCTCGGAGTGCGCATCAAGGGCCTTGGCCTAGCCGAAGGGATCGAAATCTTTCCGAGGCATGATGAATTGCGTAAGGGGGAGTTTGGCAATGCGATCCGGGGCCCGCTTGGGATTCACCGCGGCGCAAATCGGCGCTACTGGTTTTACGGGGCAGACTACGACTTGGAAAGACAGATCGCGTACCTGAACCGGCTGCGCAAAGTGAGCGAGGAACATCTTCGGACCTTCATAGCCGGGAAGACCATGCCACCGGAGTTTGAAAGAAGGCAGCCGGCGCCGGATCAACCATTTGTTCGCAGTTCTGCTCACGAGTTCCGGATTCTCGATCACGTCAGCAAGGTTCGAAAGGTCGGCAGGAATTACGTGACCCAATGCCCGTCGTGTGCCGATGCTGGCCAGGACCGCAGTGGCGATAACTTGGCGATCTCCATCGACGATCCAAGGAAATACATCTGCTGGGCCGGTTGCACGAAAGAAATGATTCGTAGAGCTGTCGGCTGTCCCACCCCTGTCAGGCGTTCGGTGTGAGGCTACCTATATGGTCGAGAAACCAGACTCCCTGGCACATCGTGGACTCACATTGCCGAGGAACGTGCTCCGTCGCTTAGACAAGGTAGGGATCTTCGCGCAGTCGCATGTAAGTCTAGAGCACCAACACCTAGCGCGGCGATACGTCGTGCGAGGTGTCGAATCTGGCGGCGCGGTGAGAGAGATAGGCCGATACGTTACCTTCTGCGGGCCGGACGGTGAGCCGTTGCCGTATCTCCATCCGATCGACGCGGTGGGAGTCAACGGCGTTCATGCCGTGGTGATCGCTCCGATTCTGGTACGAATTGAGTCGTTCCGAAGCGGCCGAACTTGCCAGCTGCTGATCACGCGCCATGAACCAGGAAAGGGGGAAGCCGGCAGACGACCTCCGTTGGAGAACAAGGTCCTGTTTCGTGGCGTGAATGGATTCCTTCAATCTGGAGATGGTGAAACGGCGCTGCCCTGTTTCTGGTCCCGTTCGGGAGAGGAGCGCGAAATTCCTGCATTGTTTGCGGCGGCAGTTCGGGCGGCAACACACGGTGCGCGTTGTCTTGGCTGTTCGCACGCCCATTTCTTAGCGCTACCAACCGCAACGATTGTAGACGCCCAAGCAGTGGGCTGAGTGGGAACTGGAGGTGGAAGTGGAAACAGCGATTCCAACCGATCCGGTGGCACCCTCAGCCACTCTCGTTGACGAGCGGGAAAAACAGAAGGACCAGCCGTTTGCCGCCGAGGTGCCGGAACAACAGGACTTGTTCGCACGCGCCCAGCGCCGCAAACTCCCCGATGAAAGGAAATCCATTACGCACAAGTTCTCGGTAGGAGGTCACGAAGGCTACATCATTGTGGGCATGTACGCAGAAGGAGCACCGGGCGAGATCTTCATCAAAATGGCGAAGGAAGGTTCAACACTTTCGGGCTTCATGGACGGCATGGCGCTTTCGATCTCGATCGGCCTTCAGTACGGTGTGCCTCTGAAGGCTTTGGTGGACAAGCTGACGAACACGCGGTTCGAGCCTTCCGGATTCACGGAAAACGAAAGCATCCGATATGCGAGTTCCGTACTGGATTACATTGCCCGCTGGCTCGGCGGCAAGTTCCTCTCACCTGAATATCTCAAACCGCGGACTTCACTGGTCGAGCAGGAAGTGGCACGGCCGTCAGTCAGCGCACCGACTGCAAATACGCCGCGACCCGAGTCGAAAAACAACGGCGCTACGACCGGCGATGCGCCTTCATGCTCGACGTGCGGCATGCTGATGGTGTCCAACGGAAGCTGCTACAAGTGCGTAAATTGCGGAAGTACGAGCGGCTGCTCTTAGCCTCGCCCGATTCCCCTGTTCCGCCCCTGCCATTCGCCCATTTTGTGTTCCTGTCTGACAACTGAGGAGCGTCTCATGACTACAGATCAAGAAAGGAAGGCCGAGGTACTGAAGTTCTCCGAGGGTTTGCGCGCTGCGGCAGTCGCGAAAGTGTCCGTTAGCTACTATGGGGACGGTGACGAAGGGCGTGCGGAACCACCTCAATTCCTAGATGGGGCAGGGATTCCCGTCGAGGAATCGCGGCTGCCGACTGAGCTCAACCTCCAGACACTCGGCGATCTCCTTGAGGGTTTTGCGCCAGAAGGATACGAAGACGGCGAGGGCGGCTTCGGAACCATTACGTTCGATCTCGAAACGCAGCTTATTCGCGTAGAGCACAATTGGTATGAAATCGTCAGCCACCCCGACGAACTTCGGGAGATTTAGACCATGGCTCATCCTTTGGAACACGCGAAAAACAGCGCCCGCAAATTCGGCGGCGTCCCTGATGATTATTTGCCGATTCACAACTGGTTCGACGAATCCAAAGCCATGATGGCAGATGTTCGGCATCGGGCTTTGCGCCACCACGCCGAAGGAATCTTTTTGGCAGAGCGCATCTTCGGCGCGGCCATTCGCAACAGCGAAGGCAAAGACGTGCCTGTGCGATACATCGGAGAACAGCACGTTCGTGAAGACCTCGGGCGCATACCCAGTTTCCAGGACTGGGTTATGGGAATAAGGATGCAATCGTGGATGTACGGCCAGCGGCTAACGAAAACCTCTGAGATTTGAGTCTGTCGGTCTCCCCCCACCGCGACGGCCGTACTTCGATCCAGCCCCCCGCACTTCATCAACGAAATCCAAAGGCCACGCCTGAGGACCTCCTCGTTCGCGGCTCTTGGATGTGTATTTCACACTCGAAAGGAGTACCACATGGAGCAAGCGCAACTCTTGGCTCATTGCGGGAGCTCGAAGATCACGCGAGAGGAATTGAAGCTGATCCCAACTCCCGAAGCGAGCCCAACTCATCAACCCATTCCACACAATCAGATCGTCGAAGCACTGGTGGAAGGCCTCAGCTTTCGTCACATCTCAGCCATCCGCGAGGAATACGCGGTGTCCAACGATGGCATGAAGATGTTCGGAGTTCTGGACCTGGAAACCACCTTTGACGGATGCCGCTTTTCTGTGGGGATCCGCAATTCGAACGACAAGTCGATGCGGCTCGCGGTGACGGTCGGCTATCGCGTGCTCGTCTGCGACAACATGGCGTTTCACGGAGATTTCACGCCGGTGCTGGCGAAGCACAGCAAGCACTTCAGTCTCGTCGACGTGCTCTCCATCGGGATCGACCGCATTCAGCGGAATTTCGAACCCATGAAGAAGCAGGTCGAAAGCTGGAAGGCCACGCGGATTTCGGATGAATCCGCAAAACTGGTCATCTACCGGGCTTTTGTGCAGGGGGAGTTGGACGTTCCCAAGCACTTGGCCCGGCGGGTCCACGACTTGTATTTCAATCCGCAGGTCGACGACTTCGCTCCGCGGACAACGTGGAGTCTATCGAACGCGTTCACGAGCGCATTCAAGGAGCTCGATCCAATTCCTCAGTTCCGGGCGACGGCGAAGCTGGCGTCGTTCCTTGAACTGACCACAGCCAGTTCGAACTAACCGCATCGAAAATGCGGCCACTGTCACACAAGGACGGAACGAAGGAGGCAGTGCCGTCTATCTGCCTCCTGTTCCACTCGTCAATGGTCATAGAATTCGCAGGCCCATCTGGTCAGCGCCTGCCGGAACAAATGCAAATGGACAAACCACAAATCAATTTGGGACCGCCTTCTCCTGGTTTCCGCGTGAGTTGTGACGCTGGAAAGACAGGTAAGTTTCAGGCCGAGACGGATTCGTTGTGGGTCCGGGTGGGCCAACGCGTCCTACGTGAAGGCGCAGCAGAAGTATGGGATTCGGTCGTTGTCGAAGGCAAGAAAGAACAGGACGGCACCTGTGTGGTGCGGGTTCTTGTTTTCAATCCCGACTGGGATGAACCGCTGCAAATCGCCTCCATCACCTCACGCCCTCACGATCCGGAGTGCCTCACTCCGCTGGGGTGCAACCTCGATCACGTAGCTCTCTGAATTCCTCTCAAGCTTTTCCGACTAAATCCAGAAGGTTAACGAACATGCTTTGCGCATCTGTCGGGTTCACCCTAGCCGCGCTGCCACCGCTCCTATTTGTAGCCTACTGCCGCTCTTTACTCCACCAGGCCTCCCGCACCGAACTAAGCGCAGACGCACTGAATGCAATTGCCGTGGCATCGGCAAGCGTTTCCCCCGAAGACTTTCACCGGCTGCGTGCGATATGTGGACTGTGTCCGCTCGGCCGTAAGGATGCGTTTCCTTTGGCGGCCATGTCTTTCTACTTTTTCTTATTGAAAGGCATTTACGCCATCTCTTCGCGGATCAGCCGGAGCATCGCCAACTGGACAGAGCGAGAGCGTCAACGGTGTTCGCACTTTGTTGCCGTCAGTCTGGATAAACGGATTGCAAGCGCGCACAAACTCCGAGAAGAACAGATGAACCACCCTGAGAGATAGACGGAGTCTGCGCCCTTCGCGTTGCCCGTCGTCGAAGGCCTCACCTCAAGAATAGGACACTCCATGAAATTAGCCGACATCCCGCCAGGGAGCGATATCGCGTATCGCTCTGCCGCAAAGATAGTTGCTGAACAGGTTGAATTTGAGCTTGAGACCTGTCGTCGCCTTTTGGGCACCGAACCTGAAAAGGTGCTGGAACTCCTCGCAAATACACCGGACTGGAGTGTCTTCCTCGACGACGAGCATCTGTAGGTTTCCCCCGCAATTCCCATCCCTCATTTCGCTTCCAGCACTTCCTCGGAGGAGACTAAGTATGAATTGCGTTATCTGTGGTCAGCCCATTGAAGAGGGCCGCAGGCAGGGCGCGCCTCCGAGCGAGGCGAAGTATTGCTCGAAATGCAGAGCAGACCGCCGGCGGCGCGCCAAGGTGAAGTACACGTGGCGGCCAGAACTCGATGCCTTTCTAAAAGCGCAGTACTTCGGCGGGCTCAATCGTCGCTTTCAAGTGCTCAACCGGATGATCCGCATGACGGGTCTGCCGCGATGGTACATAAAACGGCAAGCGGCGAGACTCGGCCTGACAATGAAGATGGATCGGCAGTCGTGGACACCGGCTGAACTCAAGGTCTTGGAGAAATTGGTGGGTCGTGTGTCGTCTGCTACGATCGCGAAACGGCTGCATCGTCCTGAGAGTTCGGTCGTGAACAAATTGAAACGCCTCGGAAATTCTCGCCGCGTTCGAGAGGGCTATACGATGCGGGACCTCGAGCAATGCCTGGGCGAAGACCACCACAAGATTTCCGTATGGATCGCAAACGGCTGGCTTCGGGATCGGCTTCAAGGCACAGGCCGCCACGATGGCAATGGGCGGGACATTCATCGCATCCGGGAGAAGGATATCTTGCGATTCCTAAAGAACCACCCGCAGGAAATCAACCTCGGGAAGGTGGACCAAGTGTGGTTCTTGGATTTGGTGCTACTCCGAGGCCGAGAAGTGCCCGAAGCGAAAACATCTCGACCTGAAACACTTGATGAGGACTCCGTGGCAGCGTAGCAACTGCCCTTCGGAGCCTGGGTTCAATCCCCCAAAGCAATAAACGGAAGCGGAAGGCTTCTTCTTGGCGCGAGGATTTAACGACTGAGGTGAGAGGGCGATCCTTGACAGTAGCTTCTTTCCTCCCCATCGTGGTTCTGAACTCGTGACCGCCGGGCAGACGAAGAATCGCAGTTTGGGCAGAAGATCGCGAGACTGTCTTTTTGAGCATCGGTCAGCGTCGCATTGGTTGCGTGTGCGTGAGCTTGGCCGCGAATGATCTGTGAAATTGTCTTCTTGAAATCATGTTTGGAGACTCTGTACATCCCGCCTCGGGCGCCTTCGAAAGAACAATTCCAAGCCGCGAGGGCTTGTCCATAGCGCAGGGCCTCCACGACCTCATCTTCCTCCAGGGCATGTAGGGCCAGGGCGCCGCCAGCACCGATTTTCGAGAGGATTCCTGCCGTACACCAGTCGCCCGACCCAGAGGTGTCTTTCAGTGATGCGGCGTCGAATCCTTCCAGACGGCGCCAACCGGTGCAGGAGACTTCCGGCAAATTACATTTGTAACGCAATCCTTCCTCTCCCAAGGTTTCGATCTGAAGGACCGAAGAAGTTTTCACGAGGAGATCCGAGAAACTGTGTGCCCGCTGTTGCGAATACTTCAGTACGTGCGTGTGCTTCAGCGCCTCACGAAAGAGTTTGGGATCGTTCGTTCCCGACGGCTCAAATACGATCAGTGAACCATTGTCAGCGTAGTGTCGAACGAGTCTAAGAATGCCAGGCGAAACACGATCAAAGAAGAACACAGCACTTTTCTGCAGGCTAGGCAAAATCTCTTCGACTGCTTTTATGGTAATAGGGCGAAAGCTCGGAAAACACGCGCCGCACCCCGGGCACGTCCACAGAAATCGGTGAATGGGAGCTCCAGATTTTGCTTTGGTAATTTCTTGCAAAAGAACGGGTGTTGGGCACCGTGGTTGCACTCGGGCAAGATGAATATCGACACGCCAGCGTTTCAGATCATCCAGAACTTGGGCACCGGCTGCATCGTCAGCCAGGCGCGCAATGGCGGACGACTTCCAGCCCAGGAACCCGAGTATCGCTAGCACGTTCCCACAGGTACCTCCTGCCCAGAACCTGGGAGGCTGGGAGTGCAGCGCATTCATCACTACATCAAGGACGATGAAGCCTGTTCCAACTGCGGTCGGGACAGAGCGACGTTCAGACATAGCACTCTCCTGATAACCATAACCCAAACACGCTACTGCGAGTAGCGATTTCTGGCAGGTCTTGCTCATCTTCGATGCGATAGCCATGCGTTTCAATATGCGCGATACCCACAGGCAGCTTAAATTGCTTCAGCTCGTAAGCTGCCAGCAAGGCGCCCGTTGAAAGAAGCTTCGTCGAGACAGACGAGACAACGGGATGGCATCCGCCTAGAGGCGTCAGGGCCTTTTGGTAGTGGAGAACCGTTTTGCGAACCTGGCGGTACACTTCGAACGGGTTCCGTTCTGCGGCAAAGATAATGTTACGAGGTTCGACTCTCAGCCGATCGAACAACAGTTCTCGATATTCGATGATCATGTTGTCGCCACGGCGCGGGTCATGCGCTGGCGAAGGCAAGACCGGGCACATTTCTTGCGGCGTGACGAGTTCGTAGAGTCGTTCCAATTGGATTCTCTGGCTCTCGCCTAGAATGGGGATCCAGATTTTGGGCTCGTCCGCCGAAGCGATGCGATCGGTTGAGCTCCGAAACAGATGGACATAGTCAGCCGATTCGTCAACACCCTCTTCGAAGATCTTGCCGTCGAGTTCGGCATTTTCCGCGACGAGCACAAAGAGGTTAAGCGGATTCCCTTTTCGAGAATCCTTTTCTTGAAGATAGAGCAACTTCGCGAGCAAAGGATAAAAGATACTGCGTGGCAACGCACTGATATCCAAGAACACATCGGAAAAGTCAGCGAAGTCCTTGGGAGACGAAAACAAACTCGCAGCGGAGCGTGAGCTAATGCGACGCTCGTCAGCAGCCCACATTTTCACATTCTTCACATCGATGGTGCACTTGTCCTTTGTGAGGTCTTCGAATTCGGCGAGATTTTGTTTCACAAGGGCTGCGTAAGAGTGTGAAGGTGACGAAGAACCTTCGTCGAACTTGAGTCGGATGACGTGCCTACGCCCTGTTCCTCCGGCTTGGAGAACGGCGCGGAGGCCCATATTCATCCTGGGGTCGAACCCCTCACCAAGAATCACGCAAACGTCGCGGTTTGCGATGCCGCAATGGTCCGCAAGGAGACGATGCAGGTCGGTTCCCGAGGCCAGGACGTAGTTGGACCAACGTGGCGCAGGGTTCACAGGAGTGACTCCGCCTTGGTCGGTTTATATCCATTGGATAGCCAGGAGGCCAGTTCGTCGAGTCGCTTCTCCTTAAAACCGCCATATTGAAGCGGCAGCCAATATTTCGGGCACAGCAATCGGTTTAAATTCAGCACCATCCACATGGTGCCTTTGCATTTGTAGTCGAGAATGGGCTCGAGAAGATTATTGGCAATCGCAGCCGCCAGGACTTCGCCTAACCGCGCGTGCGCGGGGTGTGAGGCGATGTAGTGCGCGTCTAGGAGATTGGCGCGATCGGCCATCGAAATCGCAATTCCCGTGACTCCCGGCTCGTACGGAGCATTCGGCAGAAACGTCATTTGCTGGCAAAACCTGCCAACAGAGTCCAAGAACTGGACAACGCTCTCGCCCAGGCGAGCGCGTCGCGGTATTTCTTTCCAGAGCTGGTCGGAAGCGCGACGAATAATGAAATCCTGCCTCGCGGGACTAAGCTGAAGAGGCACGTCGCGCACAACGGTTGCGGACACGAGCTCCTCAAATAGATCACCTGCTAGCCAAAGGTACTGCTCGATATTGGACGACGCTAGCTGGGCGAGTCGGGGCAGGCCGAAGTAATAGGGCAATTTGTAGTCTCTGGCGATGAATAGTTCAGCGGCCGAGCGGATTTGCGAATCCGTACGTTCCTCGAGATCGTCGGGAGGAAGGACAAAATCGAATGCTCCCTGAGACCGGCGGCGCTCGCGTTCCACGAGGATCTGGAGGATTTTCCAGCTGACAGCACGGTCCCGTGTGGTTCCTTCGTTCAAGTCACCGTGCTTCAGCCAATCCTGAAACTTCGTGTCGCCAGCGGTTTGCTCGACTGCCTGCCTTTGGACATCCTCGAGTATCACCTTGGACTTGTCCTGCCACTCCGCTCCGTCGAGGGATGAAACAAGGTACGGTTCGAAGGAAGGAATCTCGACTTCCGTGGCCGCACGGGCGCGTCGATTGGCGATATTCGCGGTCAAGTTTTCAAACTTCTTCCTCTGTCGCCTCCAGAATTGCTCGATTTGGATGACGTTGTAATCCCGCCCTTCTTGGGTTCCGGAGGAGAGAAGTTCGCTTACGCTCAGGGCTTCAAAGCGCTCCGCGATCCATATCGCAACCCCCGATCGGAGTTGCGCGAACGTCCGAAACAGACTCTTCCTCTGTTGCAAGGTTAGGAGATGGACGTCATCGAACATGAGGACAGTTTTGGGAGCGGCGGGTTTCCCATCGAGCAGCAGTGCGCCGGGCTTCAGAAGTTCCAAGCTTGAAACTGTTTCTTGTCCAGGGAGCAGATTTTGATCCGGGGGCTCGAAACTGTCGATCGCGTCGCAGACCGTTGCTTCATAGTCTGTGGCCCAACGGTGTAGGGCGGAGCCGGAAAGAGGTCCGGCCGAGCGGGAACCAGCGAGGAAATCCACCGACTCGTGCACAGCAATGCGGTCGAGGTGTTGGGGAAACGAAAGCGAATGGAGCAACAACGATGCCCGGAGGGTCGAGAGGACAATCCGTGCGTTCAGTAATCCAAAAAAGAGGCGCGCCTTGCGGGCTGCGTCAAAGTCAAGGTCTTCGAGGTTCGCGTAGTTTCTGTTGCACGGTATCAAGACTCCGAGCGCCTGCGACCCATCTTCGTTGACGATGTCGAACTCGGACAATCTCTGGTAAAGCTCTTTAATGTCATCGTGGCCGCGGTTCGCGTGTAGCGCGAGGAGGACGCTTGGCGTAAACAGTTTTAGCAACGAAGTCTTTCCTCCGCCGGAAGCACTCCTCAGGATTTGTGGGCGCTCCCACATCTGCTGCATAGAGAGCAGTTCCAACATTCCCGGCCCAAACAAACGGAGGAAGGACAAGTCAGATTCGATCTGCTCTGCCGCACGAAGTCTAAAAGGATTCCGTGGTTCTCTCATACACGGTCCTTATGCCGAGTAACCCTGGGGAAAAGAGCACGCATGTTGCTCCCTTCCGCCCAAAGAAGGCCAATCGAATTGTTTGGAGCGTTGTGGCTCAGGGCAACGGGAAGTGCGCACCCGTTAAATCCGTACTTCAGATCTGTCCCGCCGAGTTTGGTGCTGTCGGTTTCATTATCAGAATCGTAGTATTTTTCGATGATGGCATCGAGAGCGGGATTATCCCCTTTGGACACTGCGACGTCAGCTGCCAAAGGATAGACGACCAGAACGCGAGACGCGACTCCTGCGGGTTCGCAGATCTTGGTCAAATACGATTGAAGGTAACTCCGCGCCTTTTCCGTCGCAATGTACAAGACGACCAGGATCTCTAGGTCCTTTGTATCGACCAGTTGAGCTAGAGGCTGTTCGGGGTTCAACAAGGTGGACAAAAAGCTTCCAATCTTGCCGTCATAAGCGCCCTTTTCTTCCCTGATGTAGCTTATTCCGCTCGCGGAAAAATCATCGAGAAGCACTATCGACCGGAAACGACACGCGCCTTCGTTCGGCTTGGCTCCGAGAATCTCGGACAGACCCTTGCTCAGCTTTTCGAGTAGCTTGCCAACTCGCAACTCAGCAACTTCGTGACTCTGGCGGACTTGTTCGTTTGTAAGGTCGTCTGGGTTGGCGCGGCGGAACACGTCGGTGCGCGCACCGTCACTTAGTCCTAAAAATAGTGTGCGGCGCTGGAGGGCTCGGAATTCTGAAGTCGCGGCGATCTTGCCGACGTGCCACGGATTAAGTCCAGCTTCTTTGCCGGCTCGAGCCAGAAGCGCAGGACGAATGTGATCTGGATATGCGATCGACACAAGATGATTGATCTCGGGTGTGGAAAAGTAGACAAGTCGAGATTTGAAGAAGTCATACATTATTTGACGTTCTTCTGGAGTTTCGAACTGGTCGAGCCAAGACGCGAGACTTTCGAGAAATCGCATACCGGGCACGAACTGCTGGTAATCGTCGTACTTGTGGTCGGCGAGAGCGCGCAAGACAGCCCGCTCCGCTGCGACATCGGCCGGTTGCCAGCCCATGACTTTCGCAAGGAGTTGCTCGGCGAGGAGGTCTCTCATGGGCGTCGTGCCCCTGGCAAACTCAGTGAAAAACTGCCCGAGTGCAGGCTTACGTGAGCTAGATAGAACAGGGTGGCCGCTACGCCTCGGCAGCCGGGCGGTGCCAGGTTCCATCCGGAGTTGGCATCCGCCGAAACCTCGTCAACACTCAGCGCACACGTATGCGACAAGAGCTCGTAGTCGTTACCGGGAAATCGTCCGCGATCGCCGATACACAGAATTTCGTCCAGCGAGCTGACGACATGACAATCGACGAGGTGATCGAGTAGGCTCATTTTCGAGATGCGTGGTGCAATGATGTCCACAGAGTGCGTCGAGCTGACAGCCCGAACACCTACCGCGCCCGCGCTCTTGATATTTGAAAGGGCCAACTCCAGTGTGGCATGGACCGAAATGGCGTGACGCGGTCGCAACGTGATTTGGGATTGTGAAAATCTAAGGTCGATTACCGACCGTATAAATTCGTCGTTCTCTAACTGTGCTCTGATCGGTTTCAGTTCGTCGGAGAGTTCACACTGTGATGGTGGAACTTTGTCATCATCGAGTCGGCCGATTTCGCCTCCGTTGTGATAACCAATCCACAGGCGTTGCCAGTATTTCTCTGCCAAGACACGCCTCAGGTCCGTCCGGACGGAATCTCCACGCCCCGTGGCAATTCCGAGGGCCACGTTCGAGCTGAGCAGTCGAGACAGCTGTTCGGAGATTGCCTCGTCGGGTCCGTGAAATCTTTGGGCCGCCGTACAAACCGTTCCATCGTAGTCAAGCACCAATGCTTTGAAGTTTCGCGAGGTAAGGCCGGAAATTTGTTTGTTCATCGCTGCGGACAAGCCGCGCAAAGTCGAGGCTGTCCTTGAGGAAAGGCCAAGTGTGGTGAATTTTCTACGCAGAGGAAATGCGTTTGATGCGTCGCGGACTTCCCGGTCTTTGCGAGTCGCTTTAATGTGATAAATGCGTCGCCCGAAATCCGGTACGCCAGGCCTTCCCGGATCGATGCCCTTAATGATTCCGGCTGTACCCGCGACTGCCATTGCGTAAACGATCGCTGCGATACTTCGGTCCGGAAACGCTTGCGGAAAGTTGGCAATCATGCGCGGGATGTTCTTCGGCAGAAATCCTAATGTCTTTTTCGCCAACACTATATCGGCCGGAGAACATAGCGCGAGTACAGCCGATTCGCGGTTTCGCTTTGCGAGCCAATGATGCCTGCCGTGTCCGAAGTTTCGAAAATCAGAGAGCTGGATTCGGCCCAAGGCTGCCTCGGTGAATTTCGATTCTAGGTCCACAGCCGCAGATTTTGTATCCGGGCCATACAGAACGATCATGGTCTCGCGTTCAAGCACGCCTTCAAGATTTCCGTCTGTGGTAGTTCTCAGAAACTCGTGAAGGTCGGCGGTTCCCAGCAGGGCAGCAAAGGTTCGCGGGAGTGTCTCCGCACCGTCGGAACAAAATATTCGGCTTAATATGACAGCGAAGGCCAAGAGCGAATTCACCGCAAGAAATCCATCTTTACCAAATGGCGGCAGGAACTCCGCGACTCTCACAAACTCTTGTCCTTTGGCCATGCGTGCGAGGGGCGTCTTTACAGCCCCACAAAGAACCGCGACCCGTGAGGTTTCAAACTCGATGCAGGTCTTCAAGGCGCTTAGGACGTCCGGATTTCGGCCGCCTGCGCTCAAGATCAACGCTGAATGAGGAGCGGAGAGATGTGGTGCGACTTCGCGAAATTCCAGAGGCGTAAGCGGACGCGCTATGTGACCGAATCGCCGCTCGTGTAACGTCGCTGCGAGATAAGCAGCGCTCAATGAACCTCCGGAGCCAATCACGACGAGAGGTTTTTCTGAAAGAGGCTCAAAGGCCGAACGAACGGCTCCAAGCTCAAGTGCGCGCGCCCATCCGTATGTTTCACCTAAGGCTTGGAGCTCATGTTGGTAAGGCCTACCCATCGTGTTCGCCTTTTCTTCGCCACTCTGAATATATCTTATCGCTCGGGCTCGGTCCACTGCTGACCGAAGGGCGGCTAAGTCATGTGGTAAACGGCGAAGCGCCCCAGCTTGACTATACCAAAATCGCGAAATCGACAACTTCCGCTCGGCGGCCCTGAATTCTTCTCCGAATGGCGCGTTTTTCCGGCAAGTCGGCAATTCCGAAGTTGCTTCCAAATCTTCCTCTGGTCCGATGTTCCCTATCCATGCCCGAAGAAAGTTGAACAAATGACGAACACACTGTCAGCTAACAAAGTCGATCCGGCATTTCGTGCGGTTTCATATGTCCAGGATATTTCCGTGGATCGGATCCGCGAATCCAGCAGCAACCCTCGTCGAACCTTCGATGAAAGGAAGCTCAAGGAGCTTGCCGAAAACATCAGGCTGCATGGTGTCTTGCAAGCGATCCTCGTCCGGCCCGCTCCCGACGGGACAGACGGGACATATGAATTGGTCGCTGGCGCCCGTCGTTTTCGTGCCTCGAAGTTGGCTGGTAAACAAACGATCCCAGCCACAGTGAGGGACCTGACCGATGCTGAATGTCGTGAGATTCAACTCATCGAGAATCTTCAGCGGGCCGATATCCATGAACTGGACGAGGGCATCAGCTATCGCTCGTTAATGGAGCTGAAGCCCGATTTCTACGCTGTCGAAGCCATCGCCGTACAGGTGGCCAAGAGTCCGGCTTATGTTAAAGGCCGCATTTCGCTCACCGATCTGATTCCGGCCGCGCAAACAGCGTTCTATGAGGGCAAGCTTACCGTGGCACATGCCCTGGAACTCGCACGGCTCCAACCTACGGATCAGGAGCGTGCCTTGATGGAGTGTTTTCCCGGTCACCGCAGCACGGCCTCGATTCTGAAGGACCGCAAAGCGGAAGCGACGACCGTCCGGCAGCTTCGCGATTGGATCGACCGCGAAATTCACCTTGATTTGAAAAACGCGCCGTTTGACGTCAGCGACGCCAATTTGCTGCCCGCCACGGGACCATGCGACACCTGCCCCAGACGGACTGGCAATAATCCGCTGCTTTTCCCAGAGATCAGGAACAAGTCCGTGTGCACTGATCCGGCGTGCTACCGGACCAAAATCCAGGCGCTTGTTCGGGCGCGCCTTGAACCTCTAATGAAAGAGGGGCAAAAGCCAGTTCAGATCTCGTCGGCTCCATACTGGCAGGCTCATTCCAAGTCTTCCAACACGCTGTACGAAGGCCAGTATCGCCGCGTGGAACGCGAGGGAGAGTGCCCGCATACACAGGCCGCCGTGATCGTGGATGGCCGAGAAGCGGGAACGGTCTTGCAGATCTGTGCGGATGAGAATTGCAAGACACACCGGCAGTTCTCTCATTACGACATCTCGCCACAGGAGCGGGAACAGCGCAGAAAGCTCGCGCTTGCAATTCGAGTTCAGAAGGAATCGCGTTCCCGAATTTTGCAGACCGTTCGGCGGAAGCTGCCTGGCGAATTGGCCCGCACGGATTTCGAGATGGTCGCCCTCGACTACTTCCGGCGCCTAGGCCACGACAACCATCATCGGCTGTTTCAGATCTATGGTTGGGAGGAGAAGAAGACAAAGACATCGTGGGGCGGAACCTCAGTGGATCATGAGGGGCTGGCCGAAGCCCAAATCCGGGAAATGACCACCGCTGACCTCAACCGCTTCCTCGTGACGTGCGCGCTCGTGCCCGATCTGTACTGTCCTGGCTATAGTTCCGCAGAGACTCTCTCCAAAGAAGCCAACCTCATGCGGACGGCTGTTCGCTACAGGGTGAACGCCTCACAAATCGGCACGAGAGTGCTGACAGAGCTGTCCAAGAAGCGGAAGAACAGCAAAACCACGAAGCGACAAGCTGCGAAGGCATGATGACAGTCGCGATTAAGCAGCTCCTCTGAATTTCCCTCACTAGGCGCCGGTCCTTTGATTGGTGGGGGCTTTGTGGTATTCTTACTGGTAAGATTGGAGGACTGATGGCCGCTTACGCCACTACAAAGCTTTCGTCCAGAGGACAGGTCGTTATTCCCGAAGAGATTCGCAACAACCTCGGTCTGAACGAGGGCGACCAGTTCCTCGTCATCGGCGAGGGCGACGCGGTAATCCTCAAGACCATTACTCCCCCTAAACTAGGGGAGTTCCAGGAGCTTCTAAGTCAGGCTCGTACCGAGGCGAAAAGGGCCGGCATCAAGAAGGCAGATTTGAAATCTGCGATTGCCAAGGTCAGGCGCCGCGCGAAGTGAAGATCAAGGCGATCCTCGACACCAACGTCTTCATCTCGGGTGTCTTTTGGAAGGGGCCGCCGTTTGAGATTCTGAAAGCCTGGCAAGAACAACGGTTTCGCATTGCGATCTCACCACCCATTCTGGATGAATACCGTCGGGTCTCGGAAGAAATGATGAAAAAGCGTCCCTTCCCAGTGCTCACCTCGATCCTTAGAATCATCGAGCTTCACTCCGAGATGGTCGAGCCGGTTTCGTTCGCTAAACCTGTTTGTAGCGACCCTGATGACGACAAGTTTCTAGAGGCTGCGCTTGCGGCTCATGCTGACTACGTTGTCAGCGGCGACGCGGCCCTTCTGAACCTCAAGCATCATCGCGGGATTGGGATCGTCAGGCCAGCACGGTTTCTGAAACTGTTATCCTGATGGCTCCGACAGAATGGCATGTAGAAAAATGCCTCAGCGGAGCCGGCAATTAAGCCCACGATCCGTAAGGATCAACGAAGCAATTCAAATAGGCCCGTGCGGACACGCGGATCAGCGCGCGATTACTGTACACGTGTTTTGAAGAAGAAATGTGGTCCCAATCTGGTCCCATCTAGAAAGCCGCCGTGGTAGCTAAGCGACGCCAGACTAAGGGCTTAGGGTTTCAGCTGCCTAGTTAACAGCCGAATGCTCTACCATTGAGCTACCGGGGAACGGTTGAGGCAGGTACAAATTGTTACCTGAAAAGTTTATCGGACACCCGCCAGGGTGTCAACGAAGCGCCCATTACCTGATTTTTTTCGGCGGATTGTTTACCGTTTAGAAATGGAAAACTACCCCCGTGCTGGCCTGGAAATTGTTCTGGTTCTGGTCCCAGAATCTCGTATACACGTAATCGACCTCGGCGCGCAGCGACAAGCGCGAATTCACTCGGTAATCGACTCCGCCGCCGCCAGTCGCCGAAAGCGCGCTCCGACTGCCTGCCGCCGTTTGCGGCTGCAGGTGCGCGCCGCCAATAATCGCATGCACCCAGGGCTCCCACTGGGCCTTCCGACCGCCGATACGAAAGCCGCCTCCGCCTTCAAAAAACTTCACGTGATTGTTGTCGCTCGGCGGCGGCCCGAACGCGGTCACCAGGTTGCCCTCCAGCGCGAACCAGCTGTTCGTGTAATAAGTGATCGTCGTGTTTACGCCCACGATGCTGGCGTCCAGCACGCTTGATTGAAATCTCAAAAATTCCACGCCCAGCCCCAATTGCCAGCGGTAGTCGTCCCGTTCGCCAAAAACGAATTTGGGTCGCGGCACGGGCGCCGCTGGCATTGCCGCCGGTTCCGGACCCGCGGGCGTCGCCGCAGAGAGGTGAAAGGCGTCGCTGCTTGTGGTGTCGAAAAGTGTAGTTTGGGCGGCCGAGCTGTTCTCGAACGAGGCGGTGTTCTCCCATGCGGTTCCTGACGCTGCCGCACTGCTCGTCGCCTGCGCATGGATCGTGCCGGCAGCCAGCAACACGATAGCCATTCCCAAGATTGGCTTCCTCATACCCGTTGTCCTCCGCCTCTTCTGTCAGCGCCCCCACGGCGCCGCGGCGTTTTTCCCAGAGCCAAGAATCATAACCCGCGCGTTCAAAAATTGTTCACCAAAATAGCCGGGCGGATCTCGGCGCGAGCCAGGCCACACTACTATATCGCAGAAAGTGGCGATGGGGAGAGGGAGATGACGCGCCGGCACCGAAAGGGTCAGCTTGCCGCGCGCGCTCGTTCCGGCCCGCTCGGGGCCGTTGTGTTACTGCGTTAGTGAATAGTTGTGTATGCCCGAGCCGAACGAAAGGCCCGCGCCGGCCACCTGCGGCACCCACCAGAAACGCCGCAACATTGGGTTCCGGCTGGTCATCATCCGGCGTCCCACGTAATCCATGATCACCGGGCTTACCTGCGTGGCCGCGTAAATCGCGTTCGAGTGCGCAAACGGCCGCAGGAAGGGATCCGCCTCCGAACCGTAGTTCCCCGAAATTGCCCGCCGCGTCGACCACGCGTCAAACCCTGCCGCGCTGTGGCTCACGGCCATGAACGTATACCAGAGCTTCTTCTGCCGAGGCGTCGGCATCGGCCGCTCCAGTGCCGGCTTGACCGGCGTACCGGGAAAAGCCTTCATGGACGGATCGGCGGATTCCGCCACGACTTCGGCCTTGGGTTCCGGAGCGCTCGGGAGTGCTTCTCGATTTGAGATCGTTTTCGGCGCTTCGCCACCCGCTCGAGCCGCGATCACCGGGTCGCTGGTCACGGGCTTAGCCGAATCGCTTGCGGGCATCCAAAGCAGGAGCAGGGCTGCGGAAAGTATCACAAACCACCTCAGTGCTGCAGGCCGGGGTAGGGGTCCGGTGTTCTGCAACGATGACCATTAAACTGTACTTAGGGTCAGGTGTCACTGGCCCGTTGGTCACAATCCAGCTAGTACCAATGGCCGGGACTTTTGGGCCCCTCAAGTAAATTTTGCGTTGCCTCCCTTTTCATTTGCCGCGCGTCCCTTCCCCCGGAATCGTGGCCGCCTCCCGGACCACTCACTTTAGACAACTCGAATCGTCCCACCGATGGCATACGAAATGCTCCTCCCCAGTCCCGTAGAGGGGGCATGAGCGCAGCGACGCCAGAGCCGCGCACCGCGGTGATGATCCTCGTGGAGGCCACCTGGGAGGACCAAAACGGAACAATCCAGTCGGTGCCAGCCAGGATGGAGAACCGCTCCGCCCACGGCGCCTGCATCCGCCTCAGGGCCAGGATCGCCGTCGGTTCTCAGCTCCATATTCAGTCGCACCGTGAACAGTTTTCGGGAGTTACCCGTTACTGCAGGACGGAGGGCAAAGACTTTGTGGTCGGCATCCAGAGGGACAAAGTGTATCGCCCTCTGATGAAAGCGCCGCCGCCGGTGGTTGTGCCAGATCGGGAACCGCCGCCAACGAAAAAGCCGTCAGCCGTGAAGCCTGCGCCTAGGCCCGAGGCGCGAAGGAGCAGAGAAACTGTCCCGGCCAGAAACACCCGGCACGTCGATACGCCGATTGCGGAACGCTTGACCGTGAGGGAACCGTCTCCCCCTCCGGCCCCTCGGCAGCCCCTGGCTCCCGAGCGCCCAGCGGAAGCGCTGCCGCCCGTCGCCATCACGGCGGCCAAACAGGAATTTGAGCGAAAGCCAGCGAGGAAGGAAAGAAAATTTATGAAACTCAAATGGTTTGCAGGGAATGAAGAGGAACTCCTCAGTGCCAATGGAAACGGCGCGCCGCCGAGCGAACCGCTCACTCGCGCCCCGGAAGCTCCTCCGCGCGGTGAGCCCCGCGCCACTCCCAAGTCTGCTCCCGCCGCCGCAGCCGAAAACTCCGCTGGCTACCAGGCCGAATTGCTGGCCATGGACGATATCTATCGCGCCGCCGGGATCACCAGCCCCCGCCGCGGTTACAGCATCAGCAAGGTCGTCGAAATGATCCGCAGTGAGCACATGCGCGGGCTTTCCAGGGAAATGCGCCGCGCCGCTCTCCTGATGGCTCTCGACGCCGCCGGCGTTTCCGTGGACGACGTCCTCCAGGACGCCAAGGTCCGCCAGGAAGCCATCGAAGCCTACGCCGCCGAGCAGCGCAAACACGCCGAAGCGCAGTGGGCCCGCAAGGCCGAGGAAAATATCCAGATCCAGGCCGAGCTCGAGCAGGTCAAGGCCCTCTATGCCGAACGCATCCGTCGCAATCTCGACGGCATCGCCCGTGAAAAAGCCACCTTCGGCAACTGGCTCAAGCTCAAGGAACAGGAAATCCAGGGCATCTCCGAAGCCGTCGAGCAGGTCCTCAAACCTCCTCCCGCACCCGACGCCCAATCCGATCCCCTACTCTCCGTAACCCCAACCAGCGTCTCCGGCAAACCCGTCTAAACCAGCAGTCCGCTCTCGCGTTACTGTCGCTAAATCCTTGCGCAAGTTTTTATCTTCCTTGCTCATCCCGCCTGCCCCGAGCGAATCCGAGGGGACCGAAGGCCAGCGTTGTTTGCTGGCCGCAGCGGAGGGACTCTGGCTACCAAAGATCCGCACACTAGGCTCTGTGGTTCGTTCGGCAGATGCTCCACCAAATACAAGATCTCGATGGCCTGTTCTTTGCGTCATGCAAAGGGTGGTCCATTCTTCGTCCCACATCTTCACCGCCTGCGCAAATACTCTGCTGGGGTCATCACCACCACTCCGCTTACTCGCTTCCCGAAATATGCCCCAAAATGACGCCCATCTCCCGTGATCAGGTGCATCGCCCTTGCAGCAATCGCCGCTGCCAGAATCGGCCGATCCTTCTCTGGCATGCGCACCGCCGTCGGGAAGTTGGTGTTGCAATGAGACCAAGAAGGCTTGGGCTTTCTGCGATTGATAAGCGTGAGATTTGGAGTCGATGGAAGGAGTTAGACGGCTTACACCTCAGGCCCTTCCTGTAAACCTGTTCGGACAAGTGCTGTTTCTCGCTTATCTGCTAGTGGAACCGTGACCGAACTGTTAGTGCGCTAATTGTGTTGCGACAAATGCCAAGCGTTGCTAGTCTGAGCCAATTAACCCATCCGCTTGTCAAAGCAGAAAAGGAACAACCAGTGGGAAGTCAAATCTTCTCGTTAGGTGCGAGTTTCCTTTTGCTCTTTGGTTCGCTCCAATCACTGGTTGCAGTTGAATCTCAGGATGCAGCAAAGCAAGCAGCTCAGACAAATGATGCGGAAAAGAGTCTTCAACCTGGCCAGTACGTCCTCCAAGATGGCACTCCTGTTCTCCTTACGCTCAGCCGAAACGTGTCGTCAGCGGACGCACACGTCGGTGATTCAGTCGGTTTTGAAGTTCTCGAAAATGTTGCCGTAAACGGGATTCTGGTGATTCCAAAAGGCTCTGTCGCGGTAGGCACTGTGACGGAAGCTCAGTCAAAGCGGCGTCTGGGCCGCGCTGGAAAGCTCGAGATCGTATTGGATTACGTGCGTCTGGCTGACAACCGCAAAGCGGCCATTCGTGCGGTCAAGGGCGCAAAAGGTGATAGTCACGTTGCGGGGATGGCAGCCGGAATCGTTGCTACGGGCGTTCTATTCTTCCCGGTCGCACCGTTGTTCCTCCTGGTCAAGGGCAACGACGTCACAGTTCCGAAGGGCGCTGCATTGGCGGCATATGTGAATGGCGATGTCCGGTTGGAGTCAAGTAAGTTTGGTTCTGCCATGGCGCAAACGGCCTCGCCATTGTGGATGCTCCAAAGCGTGCACGTTGTTGGAGACAGCCTAGACAGCTTCAAAAGGACCTGTGTCATCGTCTCTGCGAGCGGGGACTACCATCGTGAGGAACGAAAGCAAGTCCCTGCGGGTGTGCGCGCCGGATTTGAATGGGTACCGCCCAAGGTCTTCGAGACGAAACTACCTCCGGCCCACCTCGATGCGCTCCGGGCGATTCTCGCAACTCCGGAGCTCGATTCCATGAACGGCGTTGTTGGATTCAAGGGAAGCCTGGGGCCTAAGTTGGTGTTTGACCCGCAAGGACCCGTAAGGCCCAATGAGGACATCGAATTCGTCACTATCGCGGTCGCACGGGGGTCTAATGAGCCGCAGCTATTTGAACTCGCGGATATTCCTGTGGCACGTCAGCAAGAGCCGGTGAGCGAACTCCTGGACTGGGTCAAAGGAGCGGAACACCTCCAACAGGAGCGCTTGTTGGCATCTCAAGCCAACGACTGTTCAGCCCCAATCGCTACCGGCAGTTCTTCCGTGGGCGGAGCTCCGATGGCCACCGGCGTGTCACTTCCGAAGGCGATCTTCGCGCCCGAGCCTCAGCTCCCACCTAACATACCTAAGCCGCAGCCAGTCGGGATCCAACTGCTGATTAATCCAGATGGAAGCGTGGCAAAAGTTTCTTTGGAAGGCCGACCTAGCCCGGAAATTGCGCAAATCGTTCTTAACACTGTGAGTAAATGGAAGTACCAGCCGGCGAGGCTTCTGGGCGTGCCCATTGCAGACACAGTGCATCTCAGGGTTTTTGAATTCCGCGACAAGTAATTTGGCAATCTGGAAGAGCCGACACTAAGAGCGGAAACAAAAGTCGACCTGAGAAGTCTCGGTAGGCAAATCGGAAAAGCGGAGGCTAGTACCCACTTCGGCGGTTACCGCCTTAATCGGGACTTGAGCGAACGCTTAAGAGCGTAAGGTATGATTGCTCCCAGTGGAAACCGACGACAATTTTTCCTCAACACCTCCGGACCGCAATCGTGTCGCTGCACGAGCCTTGGTGTTGGCAGCAGTAAGTTGTCGAGGAATGATTGAAAAAGACGCAGAGAAACCAGGGGCGGACAAGTTTCGTGAGAGTGTCATCGGTTGGCTTGACACTGTTGGGGCGGCGAACGAATTGGAGCCCGCCGAGTACACGCTTCTTTCGACCCCGCTGGGAAAACTCGACCCCAGGGCAAAAATCAACGCAGGTTGGCAATCCGAAGGAATGCTAGTGCTAGCGTGGGCCCTCGTTTGTGCGGAATCTCCTGCATTATTCCAAGAGTGCGATGCTATTGACATTGCCCATCGCATGGGCTTTCTGGATGACCGTCGGAAGAGTGTCTTAGACAATCCTCAATTGCGTGATTCGGCCATAATCGAACAGTGGGGCGACACGTATTTGACCCTACATTGGCGTTTGAGACAGTTTTCTTCAACGCCTGAGCCAATAGATTTTGTTACGTATGTATCTGAATGCACGGGGGGTCCACTTCGCTTGGACGGACTTGAAATTATTGACAGGGACCTCGCAGTTGACGGGGTACGTATCGACAAACTCGAATATCCCCGCTTTCGCCAAGCGCTCAGCATCACGCAGGAGCGACATCAAGCTTTCAATTGGCTCCTCGGACTTGAGCCTGTCTATTCGAGAGTGACGACCGATACCTGACAGTCAACTCCCGGGAACTCGCGAAATCGGAAAGGTTCCGGTTAGTACTTTAAGTTTCCGATTTCCGCGTTACCCAGGACTCAAGTCTTTGAATGGCATCGAATTACGATAATTTCCGGATTGCCGGCGAGATTCGCTTCTGTGCTACCCTAGCCTCGTTTTTCCGGGGCCAAACGTCACTTCGGTGAAAGCAGGTAAAGTATGGCCACGATGGTGTCGCGGCAAACGCTGCGCTCCGACGACATTTTCTTCCCCGCAATGACGGTGCTCATCCTCGGAATCGTCGTCACAGGCTTCGCGAAGAGCTACTTCCTCGCCGGCATGTTC
>Ga0335083_10000148_pt1 | contig 122861 bp, 134 predicted proteins | sample Lox_Sample_42_FD_206716 | JGI IMG/M metagenome (GOLD analysis project Ga0335083, IMG submission 206716) | Soil microbial communities from Loxahatchee National Wildlife Refuge, Florida, United States - Lox_Sample_4.2 | ecosystem: Environmental > Terrestrial > Soil > Wetlands | place: USA...
GCTGACGTAAAAGAACTGGCCCGTCGTGCGGCAGAAATTAAGCGCACGGGGAATGCTTTGACCGAGGCGCAAGCGATCGGCAAGGCTATCCGTGGCAAGGGCATCACCCATCGCGCGGATGTTGAACGTCTCATGAGGCAAGTTGGGATTCAGTATGCCCGTGATAAGCGGGATGCCGAACGAACCGCGCGGAGAAAACCGTGACGGAAGAGAAGACATTCCCAGCGTTCGACGACCACGAGGTCGCCGCGGGAATGAAGTTCTTGCGTTCGAACGAAAAGTACGCAGATCTTGTTCCTCCACCCGGCACGCTCAAGGTCGACTGGTTTCTATTCCACGGCATGGGACGAATCGTGAACGAGCGGCGCACGGCTAGGTCAAAATTGGCATTGCTGACGGGAACGGTCGTTCGGGAGTTTGTGCCAGATTCCTCTCCGGAACGTCGTCGCCTCGGCGAAGGCTATCGGGACGGCATCATGGCAATGTTCCGCAGAAGAAAGGGGTTCTTCGGTTCGAGGCGCGACCTCGAATCAACAGAACATCCGAAAGATGATGGCGATCAGCTTCGCCTCATCTAATGAAAACCGCTTGGGATACGTAGCGTATGTTCCCGGGCGGTTTTGTGTTTTTAATATGCGCGGACGCGCGTTTTGTATGAGAGAGCCGTGGAAATGCCGGCGGCGAAGGCAGCGATGATGAGCGCGGCGGCGAGCGCTATCGGAAGTGGGAGCAAACGGAGCAGTGCGCCGACGACGATGCACATCGCGATCCTCCCGAACGCCATCGCAACTTCCTGGAGCGCGGTAAATTCGTCGAGATAGGAGCCGGTGTCGGAGGCATGTTCACGCGAAATGAATTCCGGCGAACCGGCGGGGGCGCTCACGTACGCATACGAGTCGGCAAAAACGATGGCGATGGGCGTCCCGGCCGCGAGCCGCAATATCCAAGCCGACATCGAAAAGATGACGTCGAGCGGCAACGACCCGCCCGAAAAGCCCGTGCGCAGCAGTCCGCGATAGATGCTGCGGGCCGCGAGCAGCACGAGAAGCGACGCGCTCATCACGAAGCCGAACAGTAGGTATGAACGTCCCAGAATAAGAAATATGGAGATCGGCCACACGAGAAAGAGCGCGGTGTTTTCCGCTCCCGAGAGCGCCGCGCGAAGGGAAAGCGTTGCATATTTGCGATCAAATACGTTGCCGAACACTTCCGCATAGCCCCACTCAAAGCGTTCCCCGAAATCGTTCAAGAAAAATATCGGGACGATGGAAAGCGCCATGAGCGCGGATGCACCGAAAAGAAGGCGAAGCGGCGAGAGCGCCACCAAAACGAGCGTTGCGCCCGCGAACGCAGGCATGAGCGCTATCAAGAGCTCAAAAAGCGCCCCCTGGGTGCCGCCGAGATTCGCGGATTGGAGGCGATACGGGACCCAGTAGAGCGCCCGGTAAGCACCGAGGCCTATGCCGAACAGCAGGATTCCCCACCCCGTCGGAGCGGAAAAGTATCCCGCGAGCGTCGCTCCCAAGATGGCGAACGAGAGCGCCGCGAGGCATGAACCGAAGACGAGCGCGCGCTTCACGCCGTGGCGCAGGTGCGCGGCCGAGAAAGGCGTGATGACGGCGAGCGTAAGCTGCGAGAACGCGTAAACGATGAGCGAAGCGAAAAGCGCTTTGGCGATGTCCTGCGAGAATACGAGAAAATATTGGAACACGAACACCCAGGAGAACGCCGCAACGAGCGAGAGTCCTGCGCGCAAAAGCACGCGGTGGCCGTGGAGGTAGCGCTGTTCCCTATGCAACTCGTCCGCCATAGCGTTACGATTCCCATGCGCCATGCGGCGCGTAGTGGCGAAGCAATGTCGTCGAAAGGAGCGGTACGAGCGCGATGAGCAGGTATCCTCCCCAGGTGCTCACGTCCGTAAAAACGGCCAGGCCGTTCAGCGGAACGATGAACACGGCATCGAGCGCGGCGGCGATCAACGCCCAGCCGATCGAATACGGCAGCACGTCTTTCCAACTGCGGAACTTGAGCGCCGAGCCTGCCCACATGCACACGACGAGAAGTGTTACGACTTCCCCGAGAAACGGCAGCACGCCGTCCGTCCACCCGTATTCGGTCATGCCTGACCACACGAGCGATAGTATGGCGTAGATGACTACTCCCCAGCCCAGAAGGGCGCCGAGCTTCATGCCTTGATTATGTATGACAACGCGCGTTTGCGCGTACTGTCATGTGGATAGTTACAGTTGCAGATCAGATTCCCCGGTATTGTCCGGCTCGCTCGAGGTCGCCGCAGTCGTTGAAGCGTCGAAGCTCGTATCAATGCTGCTCGTCGCGACGTCTTCGGAACTGGTCGCCGGCGACAATTCTATGCCGGTCGTTCTATGCAGCCGCCACGCGATATCGGCACGCAGTTGCTCTACCCTCGCGTCGAACGCCGCCGTTTGAGACGTTGTGGTCGCACCAACGCTGATCCCCTCGCCTGAATGGTATCGCCTGTTCTGAAAGCCGCTTGAGGTAGTCGCGGTGTCCGTTGCCGCGACCGCGACGATAGATGCTCCCGCGGTCAGCTGGCCTTCCGACGTGTTGTCTTCGGCCGAGGCAACTTTCAGATGCACAGCATTGTCTACCGCAAGCGTTCGAGTGCGGACCTTCGAAATAATGTGGGCGATCGAAGATGCCACGCGCGGGACCGCGCTTTGCAATTGCTGGAGAACCTGCGTGTTGGCCGCGAGCGTTGCTTGCATGTTCGATTGAAGGTCTACGGCGAGAGCCTGGTCGCCGGAGGATGTCGCGACTTCGGCCACGTTCGCGTCGAACTGCGTCGTCGCTTGGTCGAGCCCGGTCGTGACCGCGGATGCCGCCTGTGGCGTCAGTTTACCCTGCGCAGCGAGCGTCTCCGCTTCAGAAAGCCGTCTTGTCGCAAGCTCGGCGCTCCATTGCGCCTTCGCCTGTGGCGAGGTCGCGAGAGCACCCTGGATCGGCTCTTCGACGTTCACCTTGATGGTATACAAAGCATCCCCGGGAAGCGCGCTCTCGGCGGCATACGCCGTGCCGGTGCCGACGACGAGCACCAGGGCGAGCGACGCGGCGGCGAATTGCACGCCTCGCGTCTGCAGCACGGAAAGTTCCGTGGCGGCCGAGAAAGCGTCAAGCATGCGCAGGTGAAACGGCGCGCGGACAGGATGCGCATCCATAAAACCGCGCAATCGCGCACGAATGGAGTCTTTCTCCCGCGCTGAAAGCCCCGTGCCAGGATTTTCCCTATATTCACCTTCCATACATCTTCGTAGATAAAGACGCCTTACCGGGAGTCTTCTTACGCAAAAGCGGCGCCAGGCCCTAGAGCCAGCGCCGCTTTTCGTGTGACACCTGGAAATTACCAGCGTCCGCCACCGCGACTTCCGCCGCCGTAGCCGCCGCCACCGTTCCCGCCGCGGTATCCACCGCCGCCACCGTTTCTCGGGCGCTCTTCCATCGGGCGCGCCTCATTGACCGTGAGCGTGCGTCCGCCGAAATCCTTTCCGTTCCACATGTCGATCGCCTTCTGAGCCTCTTCGTCCGACGACATTTCGACGAACCCGAAGCCTTTGGAGCGGCCGCTCATACGATCCATGATGATGGTCGCAGAGGTAACGGAACCAGCGCCGGCGAAAGCGTCGCGGAGCTCGTCTTCCGTCGTTGAGTACGGAAGGCCGCCGACATACAACTTCTTTGCCATGTTGCCTTTGTGTTTCTTTTTCTAAAAAATGTAACCAACCTTTCCTTGCCTGTTGGCTTTTACCCCCTTACGCATGGAAACTTACATTCGGCCCAATCATGCGGCTTGCCGAGAATTTGTCAAGCTGCTTCCGCGTTGGTCTTGTTCATAAGCTTACTGAGCCGTGCGATGCCGCGATGGATGCGCACCGACACCACGTTCTCGGAGACGCCCAAGCGCTGGGCGATCTCTCCGGGCGAAAGCTCTTCAATAAAGCGCATCGTGATGACGGTGCGGTAGATCTCATCAAGCGACGTGAGGAGCGCCATCGCTTCCCGCGCCTGGGGGATCTCCGCCGGGTCCTTGGCCGCCTCATCCCTCAGCTCGAACCCGTCGTCCTCCATCATGCGATCCAGCGAGGTGGAGCGTTTCTTGCGCGATACATCCACGATCAAGTTGTTGGCAACGCGATATAGGAACGCGCGCATGTAGTCGATGCGCTTGCCCTTCGAGAGGTACAGCCACGCGCGGGAGAAGGTCTCCTGCACGACGTCCGTCGCTACTTCCCTGTCGCGCAGACGGAGGAACACGTGCCGGAAAAGGGCATCGGCGTGGTCGTCGTATGCTGCGAGGAAGCTTGCTTCGAAGTCCTGTTTCCACGCCTGTGTTCTGGTCTTTTTACCGGCCATAGCAATAAAGTGAAGGCCCGAAGCCCTTCTGAGCACAATGCCCCAGAGAGTATGTAGTATACATGAAGGCGAGATTTTGGCTTTCGGTGGACCGTACCGGATTCGAACCGGTCACCCCCACATTGCAAATGTGGTGCTCTACCAAATGAGCTAACGGCCCTACGCGAGGCATTATTCCGCTAATTTCGCGCGAGCGCAATTGCGTGCTCCAGGAATTCCGGCACCGATGAGCCGACCGCTTCCAGCATGAGCTTGAACGAAGCGCCCTCGTAGAGCGCCGGAGAAGCCGTTACTTCCAAGAGGTACGGCTTGCCGCGCGAGAGGATGAAATCGGTGCGCGAGTAGTGCGAAAGTCCCAGCGCCTTGTGCGCTCGTTTCGCCGCCTCTTCGAGCGCTCTTTTTTCCGCGACACTGAAGTTACTCGGCACGACATGCTGCACCATTCCCTCCTGCCTCGTCGCAGAGTCGATGAAATGCTTCCCTTCCGGATGCAGCATGTGTGCGGGCGGAAGTGCGTAGAGCTCCTGGTTGCGGAACCCTTCGATGACGCCGACACGCGCGTCCTCGCCACGGATGAATTCTTGTACGAGCGCAGAACCGAACTGATCGAGCGTCTCGCCGATGGCCTCCGGCAACTCCAGGATGGTCTGCACGAGAAGGACGCCGCGGGAAGCGCCCTCGGTCGTCGGCTTCACGATGTACGGAGGCCCGAATCGCTCGAACACGGCACGCGCCATGTCCCTCGTCGGCACGGCGTTTTCCACGCTGAAGACGAGGCTGCGCGGCACGAGGAGCCCCGCCTTTCGCGCGAGCTCGTTGGTCTTCGCTTTGTTGTTCGAGAACGCGGCCGCGAGCGCTCGAGCGCCCGCATAGGCGACCCCGTGCCTGTCCAGTATCCGCTGCACGGTGCCGTCCTCGCCCGAGCCGCCGAGGAGCGCGTTCAGGACGACGTCCACCTGTGCCAGTATCCGTGAGGGTTCAGCCGGTACGCCCCGCAAGTGCCAGTAGCCGCCTTTGTCGACGAAGATATCGCGCGTTTCGTATTTCTCTTCGGGGAGCGAAGAGAGGATGACCGCGCCGGATTTGAGAGAAAGATCGTACTCGCTCGACGTTCCGCCGCGAAGCACTCCGACGATCGTGCGTGACATGCGAAAAGTATACCATCGCGAGGTGTCGCCGCTAGAACGTCACGGCATTCGGAATGGTGAAAAGGCCGTTATCCGAGAACCACCACGGAGAACATTTCCACGGCGCCTTCGTGATGACCATGTTGATGGCGAACGGTGCGCCGTTGCCGCCGGAGAGCGAGTGGAGGCTTTTCGGGTCGATGAGGCGTGTCCCGTCCAAGCCAATGATAGCTTCGACGCTCCCGGAATATCCGTTGATCTGCAGGTCCGGCACTTCGACTCGGATCTCGTTGTTCGCGATGTACATCTCTCCGCTGCTCCCGGCGCCGTAGGCACCGATCTGATACGTGCAGACCGTCGGCGTCACGTCGCGTATCTGTTCGAGCGACGTTATGCGGTCGACTTTCGCCGTCTGCTGGTCGCGGTAGTTGACGTAAAATCCCGCTGAGGCCGCGAGCACCGCCGCCAACGCAAGCACGATAAGCACCCTTCCCGCTATCATGGAACAATTGTACCTCCCTATTTCAGCTTTCGAACGCGCTCAAGCGTCGGCGCCGGCGATGCCAGGTGATGGCGAACCGGTGCGCTTCCGCATTGGCTAAGAGTATGTCTTTTTCGAACGCCTCGATGGCGCGACGGTCCCCGATGAGGCGCTCGGGCTTGTGGAATTCGTTCTTGACGACGCCGACGAGCGGCACCTCTATCCCCTTTTGGCGCAAAACCTTGCGTGCGGCGTTCACCTGCGCCGCCGCGCCGTCGACGACGAATACCCGCGGCAAGGGCCATTCGGGATGATTGAGGCGTCGTTCCAACACTTCCTTGAGCGCGGCAACGTCGTTGTTGGTCGCGGTACGTATCGTGAACTTTCGGTACGAATCTTTGATGGCTTCGCCGGAATGGACGACCGTCATGACGGCGACCGTTCCGTGGCCTCCGGTGTGGGCGACGTCGTACGCTTCGATGCGCGTACCGCCGCCAACGGATAGCGTGTCCGCCTTGATGAGCGAAACGTCGCGAATGTGCGTTAGCGCGTCTATCTGTCGGCGCAGCTGCGCAGCTTCCTCGAAGCGTTCTCCTTTCGCGGCGACACGCATCTGCGATGCGAGCGAGCGCTTGAGGCCTTTGAAGTTGCCGGAAAAGAGTTCGCAGATGTTCCGTACTCGCTTCGCATATTCTTCTTTCGAGATCTCTCCGGTGCACACGCCTGGGCACAACCCTATCTGTCGGTTGAAACATGGTTTGCAGAGCTTGTTTTTCGCGGAGCCGCACGGGTTGCATCTGGAATCACGGAACGGGAATATCCTCCGCACTATCTTCATCGCTTCCTGCAGCGAGAGTCCGCCCGGGAAAGGACCGAACAGATTCTTGATGGTCTTCTGGTCCCATTTCTGAAAGAGCTCTCGCCCGCGCACTACCAACACGCGCGGAAATTCTTCTTTTGTGACGACAATGTAGTTGAAGCTTTTGTTGTCTTTCTCATCGACGTTGTACGGCGGCTGATGCCGTTTGATCTCGTTGGCTTCCAAAATGAGCGCCTCTAAGACCGAGTCGGTCTGTTGCCATGAAAGCCCGGTCGCCCGTTCCACCATCCCCACGATGCGCGCGCCGCGGGCCTCGTTCAGGTCCGACGCGAAATAGCTGCGCACGCGATCGCGCAGCGAAGTCGCCTTGCCGACGTATAAGATCTGTCTTCCCTTGCGGAAACGGTATATTCCCGGCTCATCCGGAAGGTCGTATTTTTTGAGGTCTTCACGCTGCATTTCCGTACACTACAGGAAGCGGAGCGGCTTTTCCACAGTTCCCATCGATTTACAAGCCGGAACCGTCGTCTATACTGCGGCTTTAATGACCTGGAAGAAGCTTCCCGCCAAAGACACCCGCCCGGGTGTGTTTTTTTATCCTCGTGTTTATCCCGCCTCCGGCGGGATTTTTTCTATATGAAGCTATTTCTCGAGGACGGCACGGTGTTCGAGGGTGAGTCGTTCGGCGCCAAAAAGGCTATGAGCGGAGAGGTCGTTTTCAATACCGGGATGACCGGCTACGTCGAATCACTCACGGATCCTTCCTATGCCGGCCAGATACTCGTATGCACGTATCCTCTTGTCGGCAACTACGGCGTGCCTGACAAGAGGTATTTTGAGTCGACGAAAATCCAGGTCTCGGGATTGGTCGTTGCGGAATATTCGCAAGAATATTCTCATCACACGGCGAAAGAGTCGCTTTCGCAGTGGTTGAAAGAAAGCGGCGTTCCGGCAATTACCGGAGTAGACACCCGCGCGCTCACGAAGCGTTTGCGCGAACGCGGGGTCATGCTCGGCGCACTCGCCGAACAAGCGCCGAAGAAATTCCCCGACCCCAACGAAGAAAATCTCGTCGCCCTGGTCAGCCCGAAACGCAAGCGCGTGTACGGGAACGGTCCTATCCGCATCGTTCTCGTCGATTGCGGCGCCAAAGAGAACATCGTCCGCAAGCTCGTCCGGAAAGAAACGACCGTCATCCGCGTGCCGTGGGATTATGACTTTACGCACGAAGATTACCGCGCGCTCGCGATATCCAACGGTCCTGGCGATCCCACGCAATGCACCGCGACGATAGCGCACATCAGAGGGGCGATGGCCGACAAAAAACCGATCGTCGGCGTGTGCCTCGGCAATCAGTTGCTCGCACTCGCGGCGGGAGCAAAGACCTACAAACTCAAGTACGGGCATCGCGGACAGAATCAGCCCTGCATCGATAGAGAGACCGGCCGCTGCTACATCACGTCGCAGAACCACGGATTTGCGGTCGATACGGAGACACTGCCGTCGCAATGGAAAGAATGGTTCGCGAACGGGAACGACGGTTCCAACGAAGGCATCGCGCATGTTTCCATGCCCTGGCGCTCGGTCCAGTTCCACCCGGAAGCCTCCCCGGGCCCGACCGACACGGGTTGGATATTCGACCGGTTCATCGAAGACCTGAAGAAGAATGCAATATGAAAAAGCCAAAAAAGATACTTCTGCTCGGCTCCGGCGGCCTCAAGATCGGCCAAGCTGGCGAATTCGATTACTCCGGCTCACAGGCCATCAAGGCATTCAAAGAGGAAGGCATCGAGGTGGTTTTGATGAACCCGAATATCGCGACCGTGCAGACCGATGATAAGACCGCCGACAAAGTCTACTTCTTGCCGCTCACGGAAAAATTCGCGCTCGATGTCATCAAGCGCGAAAAGCCCGACGCGATAGCGCTTTCTTTCGGGGGCCAAACAGCGCTCAATCTCGGGCTGCAGCTCGAGGAACGCGGGGTTCTCAAAAAGTACGGCGTTGCCGTCTTGGGCACGCCGGTCTCTACCATCCGCGACACCGAAGATCGCGACCTTTTCGTGCGAAGGCTCGCCGAGATCAAGGTGAAGACCGCGCGGAGCAAGGCAACGCGCTCGGCGCACGAAGCGCTCGCGGCGGCAAAAGAGATCGGCTTTCCCGTCATGATGCGCTCCGGGTTCGCGCTCGGCGGCGAAGGCTCCGGCGTCGTTAGCGATGCAAGAGAGTTGTTGGCGCGTGCGACGGAAGCCTTTCGCATCACGTCGCAAGTGCTCATAGAGGAATACCTGGGCGGCTGGAAAGAGATCGAATACGAGGTCGTGCGCGACAGCGCCGACAACTGCATCACGGTGTGCAACATGGAGAACTTCGATCCGATGGGCATTCACACCGGCGAGTCGATCGTCGTCGCGCCCTCGCAAACGCTCTCCAACGCCGAGTACCACCGCTTGCGCGAAATAGCGATACGGACCATCCGCCACCTCGGCATCGTCGGCGAATGCAACATCCAATACGCACTCGACCCAAAAAGTGACGAATATCGCGTCATCGAGGTCAACGCACGCCTCTCTCGCTCGTCCGCGCTCGCCTCAAAGGCGACAGGCTATCCACTCGCGTTCGTCGCCGCGAAGCTCTCGCTTGGGTACGCGCTGACCGACATCAAGAATTCCGTGACGAAGAAAACGAGTGCCTGCTTCGAGCCCGCGCTCGATTACCTCGTGCTCAAAATTCCCCGCTGGGATCTCACCAAATTCGACAACGCCGCACAAAGGATCGGTACCGAGATGAAGTCCGTCGGCGAGGTGATGGCGATAGGCCGGAGTTTCGAAGAAGTCCTCTTGAAGGCGCTCCGCATGCTCAACGTTCCGCTCAATAAAACCTACCCGAACAAGAAGGCGTATCTGGACGAGATCAAACATCCGACGACCACGCGCATCCTTGCGATATTCGCCGCGCTGCGCGCCGGCGTGACCCCGCAAAAGATCCACGATCTTTCGAAGATCGATCTGTGGTTCCTCGACAAGATGCAGCACATTGCCACGTACGAGAAAAAAGTGGAACGCACGAAACTCAGCGAAACGCTCCTGCGCGAAGCCAAGCGTCTCGGATTCTCGGATGCGCAGATCGCAAGACTGCAGAAGAAAAAGGAGTCCGACATCCGTACCATTCGCAAGAACATGGGCATCCTGCCCGTCGTCAAACAGATCGATACGCTCGCGGGCGAGTTCCCCGCGCAAACGAACTACCTCTATATGACCTACCACGGTTCCGAGAACGACGTTGAGCGGGGCAAGAACGAGATGGTGGTTCTCGGCTCCGGACCCTATTGCATCGGCTCCTCGGTCGAATTCGACTGGTCGTGTGTACAGGCCCTCAAAACGCTCCAAAAAGAGGGCTACAAGACCATCATGATAAATTCCAACCCAGAAACCGTTTCGACCGACTACGACATGTCGGACCGGCTGTACTTCGAGGAACTATCGCTTGAACGCGTCCTCGATATCGTCGATTTCGAGAAGCCGAAAGGCGTTGTCGTCTCGACCGGCGGCCAGATACCGAATAACTTGGCGCTGAAGCTACGCGAAAATAATGTGAAAATTCTCGGCACGGATCCGAGAGATATCGATCGCGCCGAAGACCGCCACGTCTTTTCGAAATTGCTCGACGAGATCGGGACGGAGCAGCCGGCTTGGAGTGAGCTCACGACGCTTTCGGCGGCGAAGAAAACTGCCGAGAAGCTCGGCTACCCTGTTTTGGTGCGGCCGTCGTACGTCCTCTCCGGCAGTGCGATGAAAGTGGCGGTGGACGAAAGATCGCTCGTCGAATTCCTCAAAAAGGCCGCGGCGCTTTCGAACGAGCACCCGGTCGTCATCTCGAAATTCGTCGAGAACGCGCGCGAAATAGAAATAGACGGTGTCGCGCAAAAAGGAAAACTCGTCATCTATGCCATTTCGGAGCATATCGAGAATGCGGGCACGCACTCGGGCGATGCGACCGTCGTTTTGCCGCCGCAACGCACCTACCTCGAGACCATCCGCCGCACCAAGCACATCACCAAGGGCATCATCAAAGCGCTGAAAATAACCGGACCGTTCAACATCCAATTCCTCGCCAAAGACAACAACATCCAGGTCATCGAGTGCAACGTGCGCGCTTCTCGGTCCTTTCCCTTCGTCTCCAAAGTGACCGGCTACAATTTCATCGACATTGCGACGCGCGCGATGCTCGGCAAAAAGGTGCATGCTGATTACCGCACCGTCGAGCTCGACACCGTGGCGGTGAAGTCGCCGCAATTTTCCTACGCGCGCATCAAAGGAGCCGATCCGCTCGGACATGTCGAAATGGCTTCGACCGGCGAGGTCGCGACCTTCGGCGATTCGTATCCGGAAGCGCTTCTCAAATCGATGCTGGCTGCGGGCATGCGTTTGCCGCGTAAAAATATCCTGCTTTCGCTCGGTGGCGAGGAGAACAAAGTAAAGCTCTTGCCTGCGGTCCAAAAGCTGGCCGAAATGAAGTTCAAATTATTCGCTACCGAGCATACCGCCGACTTTTTGCGCGAACAAGACATCGAATGTCAAAAGGTCTACAAAATAATCACCGACAAGAGCCCCGGCGTCTTGAAGCTCATCGAGAGCGGCAAGCTTGATCTCATGATAAACATTCCCATCCGCGCCATCGAGCGCAACACCGAGGACGGCTTCATCATCCGCCGCAAAGCGGTGGACCTCAACATTCCCCTCATCACGAACAGGCAGCTTGCCGAGGCCTTCATTATGGCGCTCGCCGAGCATCCGATGAACGGACTCAAAGCGAAATCGTGGGATGAGTATCGGGAGCGCTAGACATGAGCGACAAACCATGTAGCATGAGAGGTGGAGGTGTATGTCATGCGTAAATTCCTTCGAACCGGCATCTTCCTTGTGTTCGTCGCCGGAGCGTTCGGAGGATTCTTGACCCTAGACCCTCCGATCATTCAGGCTGCGATCCTGGAGCCCGCCCGTAAAACGTTCATCTGCATGCTCGCTCTCTGCCTCGTGGGGCTTGCGGTGGTTTCCATCAGAAAGACTCTCAGGAAAGCGTCCGGTCGGTGAGGTTGCCTAGTCATCCATCGCGACGACTAGGCTTTCCTCTTTTTCAATACACGTTTCAAATAATGCCCCGTATGCGAGCCGTCGGTCTTGGCGACTTCTTCAGGGGTCCCTTTCGCGACGAGTTTGCCGCCGCCCGCTCCTCCTTCAGGACCCATGTCGATGAGGTAATCGGCGCACTTGAGAACGTCGAGGTTGTGTTCGATGACGACGACCGTGTTGCCGTGGTCGACGAGCTTCTGCAATATCTGGATGAGCTTGGCGACGTCGTCATAGTGCAAGCCGACCGTCGGCTCGTCCAAAAGATACATGGTTTTGGTGAGTCCTGGGCGGTAGAGTTCCGACGCAATTTTGACGCGCTGTGCTTCCCCGCCGGAAAGCGTCGTCGCGCTTTGTCCCAGTTCCAGATAGCCCAAGCCTACATCGATGAGTGTTTGCAACCTGTCGGTAATGGCCGGGATGTCCTCGAAGAATTCGTTCGCCTGCTCGACCGTCATCGAAAGCACGTCGTGAATGCTCTTTTTCTTGTACTTCACTTCGAGCGTCTCTTTCATAAATCGCTTGCCGTTACACACATCGCAGGTGACGTAGACCGTTGGCAGGAAGTGCATTTCGACGGCGACGAGCCCGTTGCCTTGGCACGCTTCGCAGCGCCCGCCTTTGACGTTGAACGAGAAACGGCCCGGCCCCCAGCCGCGTGCGCGAGCTTCTTCGCTCATCGCAAAGAGGTCGCGGATGTGCGTCCACGCGCCGGTGTAGGTCGCGGGATTGGAGCGCGGCGTGCGGCCTATCGGCGACTGATCGATGAGGATGGAGCGGCCGAGGTACTCGGTGCCCGAAAATTCGCCTACGTTGTACACTTTTGCCGTTCGATACCGCTTGTCGAAACGCGCCTGCAGGTTGCGGTGCAATATCTCGTAGAGGAACGTGGATTTCCCCGAACCAGAAACACCGGTGATGGCGACGAGTTTCGCGAGTGGGATGTCTACGTTCAAATTCTGGATATTGAACTTGTTGGCGCCGCGGATCTTGAGCTTTCCGCGATCCGACGTGCGACGCTTTTCTGGGGTTCCTATTGCCTCTTCTTCACGCAAATACGCGAGCGTGCGTGAGCCGCTCTTGTTGGTCTTGGCAGTGAGCAGGTCCTCAAGCCAGCCCGAAACGACGATCTCACCGCCATGCACACCCGCACCCGGGCCGATGTCGATGAGGTAATCCGATGCATAGATGGTGTCCTCGTCGTGCTCAACGACGAGGACGGTGTTGCCAAGATCGCGCAAATGCTTGAGCGTTTCGATGAGTTTGTCGTTGTCGCGTTGATGCAGGCCGATCGTAGGCTCGTCGAGCACATAGAGCGCGCCGACCAGGCCGCTTCCCAACTGCGAGGCGAGGCGGATGCGCTGGGCCTCGCCGCCGGAGAGCGTGTTGGCCTTCCTGTCGAGGGTGAGGTACTCGATACCGACATTGAGCATGAATTGCAAACGGCTCGTTATTTCTTTGACGACGACGCGCGAGATCTCCTCTTCTTTTTTCGTGAGCTTCAGTTTGTTGAAAAACGCCATCGCGTTCTCGATAGAAAGCGATGAGAGCATCACGATATTCGTGCCCTTAGCCGGGCCATCGTGCTTTTCCGGCTCATCCACGTGACCGAGAAAAACGTTGAGCGCTTCGGGGCGCAAGCGCGCGCCGTTACAGACCGGGCATTCCTCATCGCTCCAAATGAATTTCGTGCCGAGACCGTTGCATTCCGGACATGCGCCGTAGGGTGAGTTGAAGGAAAAGAGGCGCGGCTCTATTTCGGGGAACGAAAACCCGTCGTACGGGCACATGAATTTCGCCGACACAATGCGCGACTCTCCCGCAGGGTCGGTTATCCGGATGAGCCCGTCGCTCTCGTGCAATGCACGTTCGATGGATTCTGATGCTCTTTCACGGGTACCCTTCGGGTCGTCGGAGAATTCCGACACGAAGATCTCATCGACGACGATATCGATATCGTGACGGTCGTTCTTGGCGAGCGTAATGCGCTCACGCAAAGACTTTTCCTCGCCATCGATGATGGCCTTCTCGTAGCCTTTGGAGAGCATGTCGTAAAGCAACTGATAGTACTCGCCTTTGCGTCCGACGACTACCGGCGCCGCGATGCGGACCTTCGCTTTCGATACGCCTTCGATGAGCTTGCCCGACCTCGTCACCTTCTGATCGCGCGTGATGTGTTTGCGGGCCTTGTCGACGATGCCCACGACCGCTTCAAGAATTTCCTCGTTGGTCTGCTTGCGCACTTCCCTGCCGCAGATCGGGCAATGCGGGTGCCCGATGCGCGCGTAGAGCACGCGTAGGTAGTCGTAAATCTCCGTGATGGTGGCGACGGTCGAGCGGGGGTTGTTGGAGCGCGATTTCTGATCAATGGAAATGGCCGGCGAGAGCCCGCTTATCTCGTCCACGTCGGGCTTCTGCATCTGCCGCAAGAATTGCCGCGCGTATGCGGAGAGTGATTCGACATATTTGCGCTGCCCTTCGGCGAAAATGGTATCGAACGCCAACGAGGACTTTCCGCTGCCGGAAAGGCCCGTAAACACGACCATTTTGTTGCGCGGCATCTCAACGCTCACATTCTTCAAATTGTGAGTTCTAGCGCCCTTAATGACGATTTTATCAGCTGATTGGTCTTTTGGGGTCATACAAATGATTCCGACCCCCGCTTTGCGCTAGGGGTTGCCTACCCGCCTCGGGCGGGTACGGGCGAGTATACCACACTCACAGGAGCGCCGCTTCTTCGTGAAGCTCGACCGTAAATTTGGAGCGGACGGCTTCCCGAACTTTTTCCGCAAGCTCTCTAACGTCTTCCGCCGTCGCATTTCCTTGATTCACAAGGTAATTCGGATGCTGGAGCGAGGCAATGGCGCCGCCGACGGTGGCGCCTTTCATGCCGGCCTTTTCGATGAGCCAGCCGGCAGGAACGCGACTCTCGCGGGATTTGACTCCTTTTTCCTTTTCGAACATCTCCACGATCTCTTTCTGTGCGACGGGGTTCATAAAATAGCTGCCTGCGGCTTTTACGTTCTGCAGATGCCGTTTCTCACGCTCCGCAATGGTTTCCTCGGCAAGTTTCGCGCTTTCTTCGGGCCCGATCTCTCGCAACTGCAACGCGACGCGCGTGATCACCCATTCCGGATGGTCCTTGAAAAAACTGTGGCGGTAGGAAAAATCACATTCCGCATTCGAGAATTCGCGGATCTCTCCGGTCTCCACATTGAGCGCGCGTATTTTTCGTGCGAAGTCTTTTATCTCACTCCCAAAGGCGCCCGCGTTGCCTCGTATCGCCCCCCCTATCGTTCCCGGAATGCCCGCGAGCTTTTCCCACCCCCCATGTCCCTTCGAACCGACGGCCTTGATGGTGGCGAGCAGGTTCGTTCCCGCCCACGCATCGAGCATCCCCTCCTTGAATCCATACAAGTCGCCGCGCAAGCGAATAACGAGCGCATCGAGCCCTTCGTCCGGTATGAGAACGTTGCTGCCGCCGGCGAGGAGGACGAATCGCACGTTCTTCTCTTTCGCCCATTTGATGGCACTCTTGATGTCCGCTTCGCTTCGCACGTCCACGAGGTACCTCGCCGGTCCGCCGATCTCGAAAGTCGTAAGTAGTGCAAGCGGGACGTTTTCTTTTACTTTTTGCATATCATTTGGTAGCGGCTTCCTCGAGCGTGCGGATCTCGTCGCGCAGAAGGGCCGCGGTCTCGAAGTCGAGGCGGTCGGCCGCTTCATGCATCTGACGGCGCTTGTCCTTGATGACCTTCTTCATGTCGCCGCCGAAAGCTGCCGAGTCGTATTCAGCCAATTCTTTGATGGCGCGCTTGCGAGTGCGTTCGATGTCGCCAGTGATGTCTTTGATTCGCTTCTCTATGGTCTTGGGCGTTATGTTGTGCTTCTTGTTGTATTCGAGCTGCACCGCGCGGCGCCTGTTGGTCTCGCCTATCGCACGGTCCAACGAGCCGGTCATTTGATCGGCATACAGAAGCACGCGGCCGTTCACATTGCGCGCGGCGCGGCCGATGGTCTGGATGAGCGATGTTTCGCTTCGCAAGAATCCTTCTTTGTCGGCGTCGAGAATGCCGACGAGCTCGACTTCGGGTAGGTCTAATCCTTCGCGAAGCAGGTTGACGCCGACCAAGACGTCGAACGTTCCCTTGCGGAAATCAGTGAGTATCTCGATACGCTCGATAGTCGTGATGTCGCTGTGCAAATATCGGGCCTTAACGCCCTTTTCAACCAAGAATTGTGCGAGGTCTTCTGCCATCTTCTTGGTGAGTACCGTGACCATCGTGCGTGCGCCTTTTTTGGTCGTGGCCTCCGCCTCGGCAATGAAATCCTTGACCTGCCCGCCGTACTCGCCGGACGAAACTACCGGGCGAACGACTATCTCCGGATCCACGAGCCCTGTCGGACGAACGACCATTTCGACCGGCGTGCCGCTTTTCTCCAATTCATACTGGGCCGGGGTCGCCGAGGTGTACATGGTCTGGCCGGTCCGTTCGCGGAATTCGTCGAACGTGAGCGGCCGGTTGTCCACGGCACTCGGCAAACGGAAGCCGTGCTCGATGAGCGTGAGCTTGCGTGAACGGTCGCCCGCGTACATCCCGCCTATCTGCGGCACCGTCACGTGCGATTCATCAATGACGGTGAGGAAATCCTTCGGGAAATAACTCAAGAGCGTGTAGGGCGGCTCGCCCGGCTTCCGCCTGTCGAAATGGCGCGAGTAATTCTCGATGCCGTTGCAGTAGCCGAACTCGCGTATCATCGCGATGTCCTGGCGCGTGCGGCGTTTCAGGCGCTCGGCCTCGAGTATTTTCCCCTCGTCGTTCAATTGCTTGAGCCGTAGCGCAAGTTCGGCTTCGATATCGGCAAGTGCCGCGTCCTGCACCTCTTTTGGCGTTACGTATTGTCGCGCCGGGAAAATGAAAACGGCGTCGTGCACCGCTGTTATTTCGCGCGTAACGGAGTCGAGCTCTTCTATCTTCCCTATCTTTCCGGCAGCGAGATCGAGGCGATAGATGACGCGTTCGCTCGCCGGCATCAACTCAACCTTGCTTCCGAGCGCGCGGAACGTGCCGGGTTTGAGATCGCCCGCGACGCGCTCAAAGTAGATGGAGATGAGCTTGCGTGTGAGTGCGGCGCGGGTCATCGGTTCGCCCTTCGCCAGTTTCAAATTCACTTTTTCATATTCGATGGGGCTTCCCAATCCGTAAATGCATGAGACCGATGCGACGACGATGACGTCTTTGCGCGTGAGGAGCGCTTGTGTCGCCGCGTGACGAAGGCGCTCGATGTCTTCATTTATCTGCGCTTCTTTTTCGATGTAGGTGTCCGTCACCGGGACGTACGCCTCCGGCTGATAGTAGTCGTAGTAGGAAACAAAATAATGCACTGCCGCATCGGGGAAAAATTCTCGGTATTCGGAAGCGAGCTGCGCCGCGAGCGTTTTGTTGTGCGCAATGACGAGCGTCGGCCTTTGCACCTTTTCGATGATATTGGCGACCGTAAAGGTCTTGCCTGAACCGGTGACACCCAGGAGCGTCTGGTCGCGCTTCCCCTCTTCCAGGCCTTTCACGAGCGCAGAAATCGCCTTCGGCTGGTCGCCGCTCGGCTTATAGTCGGATTTGAGGTTGAACTTGGCCATTCGTGACACTCTAGCAAAAATCGCTTCATTTGACGAAAAAATCCGATAGAGTAAGGTAGCGGCAGTTCACACCAGCCGAGGGTCAAATGGCGCCGAGAAAAAAACGCACGTCGAATAAGAAATTGACTCTGTCCGAAGTGCTGTCGGAGATCGACAACATCGTGGATGACACGATTGAACGACATACCGAAGAAGCACGAAAAAAAGAGCGCGACAGGGTTGAACCTCGTCGTCAGCTCTCCAAAGCCTTCGCAGCGCCGATCCTTAGTGCGCTGGAATCTCGGGGAAACGGCCTCCCAGTCAAAAAAAGGAAGATCGCCGAAGTTTCCGAGCATTGTGGTAAGGAAGCGGCCAAGGCACTCGCCCTTGAGCCGTTGGGTAAGAAAGAAAGACAGAAAGAAGACTAATTGTTCTGTGAGTTAAAGGGCGGCCAATTCGGGCCGCCCCTTTCGTTTTATGCGAGCGTCAAAACGCAGACGTTGCGCTTTCCGCGCTTGAGGATGGCAAGGCCGTTCTTAAAATCGTCTTTTGCTATCACGTAATCTTCCCCCAGAACTTTGCCATTGAGCGTGACCGCTTCGTCCTTGAGGAACTGCCGCACCTCCCGTTTCGAACCAGCTAGTTTTGATGCGATGAGAACGTCCGCAATGGGCTGCTCCTCGGAGACTGTCGTGCTTGGCGCGGAGGCGCGCAGCATGGTCGCACCTTTTTCATCGAGTTCATCGATCGTCCCTTCTCCGAACAGTATGTGAGAAATTCGTTCGCACTCTTCCGCCGTCTCCTCGCCGTGCACGAGTATCGTCACCGCGCGCGCGAGCAACTTTTGCCCATGCCGCTCTTTGGCATCACGCTTGTGCAATTCGAGTGCGGCATCGATCTCCACGTTGCTGAGCATCGTCATCTTGAGGAGATATTCCTTGACCGATTCGTCCTCCATGTTGAGCCAGAACTGATAGAACTGGAACGGCGATGTCTTTTCCGGGTCGAGCCATATCGCGCCCTGCTCGCTCTTGCCGAATTTCTTGCCGGTCGATTTGTTCACAACGAGCGGCCAAGTGAACGCGTAGACGGTCTTCTCCGTCTTGCGCCGGATGAACTCGACGCCCGCGAGGATGTTGCTCCATTGGTCGGAACCGCCGACCTGCACGTCGCACCCATATGCCTCGTTGAGGTGCAAGAAATCATATCCCTGCAAAAGCGAGTAACTGAATTCGGTGAACGAGAGCGGCGATTCTTTTTCGAGCCGGTCGCGCACCATGTCCTTCTTTATCATCGCGTTGACCGTGAAGTATTTGCCGATGTCGCGCAGGAATTCGAGCAAGTTGAGCTTGGTCAGCCACGTCGCGTTATTCTCTTCGATGAAGTCCTCGCCGCCGAAGACCTTGCGGATCTGCGCGCCGACCGCTTCCGAATTCTTCGCGACCGTCTCTTCGTCGAGCAAATTCCGCTCTTCGCTCCTGCCGCCCGGGTCGCCTATCATTCCCGTGCCGCCGCCCGTGAGAATAATGACCTTGTGCCCGTCCTCAAGGAATCTGCGGAGGACAAGCAGCCCGACAAGATTGCCCACGTGCAGCGAATCGGCCGAAGGGTCGATACCGAGATACACGACCCGCTTCTCCCCATCGGTTATTTCTTCGAGCTTTTTCGACGAAAATTGGTGGACGTACCCGCGCTCCTTGAGGATTTCCGAGAGTTTTGCCATAGGGCAAATACTAGCACGTCAGGCGTGCGGGTCGGGCATGCGCTTGTAGAGGTCGGCTATGTCCGCCAAAACTTCCCGCGAAAGCTTCATATCGGCCGACGCGATGTCGGTTTTCAACTGCTCCATGCTCGTGCAACCGATGATGTTCGAGGTCACGAATGCACGGTCGTTGACGAACGCGAGCGCCATCTGCGCGGGATCGAGCCCGTGCTTTTTGGCGAGGTCGACATACGCCTGAATGCCCTGCTGCACGTGCGGGCCGTTGTATCGGTCGCGGTTGCGTGTATAAAGCGTATGTCGCGCGCCCGGAGGATTTGCGCCTCCCAGATACTTTCCGGAAAGCGCCCCACCACCAAGAGGCGAGTATGCCAAAAGTCCGACGCCTTCGCGTAAGCTAATTTCGGAAAGCCCTATTTCGAACGTGCGGTTCGTCAGGTCGTACTGATTTTGGATGGTGACGATGCGCGGCAGACTTTTCTCAGGCGCGATGCGCACGTATTCCATGACGCCCCACGGTGTTTCGTTGGATACACCGATGTGGCGCGCTTTGCCACTTTTGACGACTTCGGCGAGGCCGTCGAGTGTTTCCTCGATGCTTGGGACGTTCTCCCTCTTCAGTTCCTCAAACCCACGCCTACCGAAAAAATTACTCGTTCTGTCAGGTACGTGCACCTGGTACAGGTCGATATAGTCCGTTTGTAAACGTTGAAGCGTTCCATCTATCGCTTTAAGGATATTCTCGCGCGTGAGTCCTTTGCTCGCGTCCCTCGTTCGTATATTCGAAGATTGAAATATGCCAGCAACCTTACTCGCGATAATAAGGTCGTCGCGCTTACCTCGTTTTGCAAGCCATGTCCCGATGTACCGCTCCGTGGTGCCCTGCTTCTCCGGATCGGGCGGAATGGGATACACCTCGGCGGTATCGATGAAGTTGATACCGTGGGAAGTCGCGTAATCGAGCTGCTCGTGCGCGTCCGCTTCGGTGTTTTGCTGTCCCCAGTTCATCGAACCGAGACAGATCTTTGATACCTCGATATCCGTTTGCGGGATTTTCCGATATTCCATGGTTGGGCAGTATAACAAAAAGGGGGCGGCCAGACAGGAGTGAGCGGCCGCCCCAAAGTCTAGGGTGCGAATTCCCACAACGTGTGGGACCGTGCGCAGGGTCATTCCTGGCACAAATTCAGTTTACACCTCTATCACTTTCCCTCAAACGCACCTCGTGCTCATCCATTCCGAAATGGTGCGCGAATTCATGCCATATCGTTTCTGCAATGACCTGCGCGACAGGGATCCCATCTTCCTCCGCGGCTTCCTCGATCGGCAATTGATAGAGCGTGATGGTGTCCGGCAGCGTCATGCCGACGCCGTACGTTTCCCCGCGCGCCGAGAGCGGTATCCCTTTGTACAAGCCCAGCAACGTTTCGTCCTCACCCAGTCCTTGCTCCTCTCGGTCCTCATCGCTCGGCTCGTCTTCGACGAGTATAGCGACGTTCGATATTTTCTTGCGCACCCATTCGGGTAATTGTTCGTACCCTTCCCCGACGAGTTTTTCGAACTTTTCCCGAGACATATCAAGAATTACTGGGTGGAAAAAGCTCATCGTTGGACACAAAAAGCGCCTCGCGTCTGACGAGGTACATATCATCCTTATCAATGGTGGTTTTAACGAGTACCGGTTTTTTGTTTTTGGCATTAATAACGAAATAATCTATACGTGCGCCGCGGTTTACGAGCGGATATACCGTATCGCCATAGCTTTCCGTTGGTGCCTTAAAACCGATCGCGTATGGAGCATCTAGCCTTGCAATAGTGGGTCTCTTATTGACGGGAATTTCGTCACCATAAGAACCCGCAAACGCGCCTTTATCTTTTCGAAATCGCTCCGGAAACACATACAAGACCGTCCGGCCAGGTTCCCAATCTTGAAGTTGCGCAACTCCTCGCTCGCGTAAAAAATCGAAGGTTTCCGACTCGGACAGAACTCTTTCTTCAGGACTTTCAATGCCTTCCAGGCCGCCCATACGTTTATTGCTTCACCAATTCCGCGAACCGCTTCTTCACTTTCTCTATCTTCGGCTCGATAACGATCTGGCAGTACGGCGCAGATGTATTCGTTTTAAAATAATTCTGATGATAGTCTTCGGCTTTGAAGAATTTTCCGAGCGGTACTATCTGGGTCACGACGCGCGAGCCGTCGGTCAAGGAATCCTGGATTTCTTTTGAAATGCGTTCGGCTGTCGCCTTCTCTTCCGGTGTTTGATACAGAATGATGGAACGGTATTGCTCGCCGATGTCGGCTCCCTGTTGATTCGGCGTCGTCGGGTCGTGCGAGCCGAAAAAGACGGTGAGTAGGTCTTCATAAGAAATGACGGACGGGTCGTACGTGACGCGGATGACCTCGGCGTGGCCAGTCGAGCCGCTCGATACCTGCTCGTACGAAGGACTTTCCATGTCGCCCCCCGCGTATCCGGACTCTACCTTTGAGACGCCCTTGAGCATCTGAAATATCGCTTCCGTGCACCAGAAGCATCCGCCGCCGAAAACAGCCGTTCGTTCCATGCCGATACTCTAACACGAAGGTGAAAGAAATGTGGAAAATCCGGTGTAGTATGAGCGAAATCCACGATTTTCCTATGTCACGTCTCGCAACCTGGTGGTCAGGCCTCAAGCGCTTTGTCTTCGCGCATAAAATCTGGAGCGGCATTATTGCCGTTGTCGTTGTGGGCGGCAGCTGGTGGCTCTATGGAATAACGCACCCCGCCGTCACGCAGACCTACTATGTCATGGGGACCGTCTCGACCGGCACTATCGTGCAGTCCGTCTCCGAATCTGGTCAGGTTTCCACGACGAATTCAGTGGATATCCAGCCAAAGGTTTCCGGAGAGATCACGTCCGTTGTCGTGCATGCGGGGCAGCATGTGAGCGCCGGACAAACGTTGATGACCATCGATAACACGACCGCACTCCAAAGCTACAACGACGCGAAGAAGCAACTCGCCGCCGACCAGCTCTCCTACCAGCAAAGCCAGGCGGAGGCGCCCATCAATTACCAGAAAGACCAGAACGCTCTTGCGACCGCACAAGAGAACCTCCAGGACGACTACAACAGCACGTACAACGATCTCGTCACGTCTTACCTCGATCTCCCTGATGTGATGAACGGCGCGCAGGATGCCATTTATGGATACGATTTCGATCCGAAAAAAGTGCAGTGGAACATCGATGTCTTGAGCAGCATGTTCACGGGGCAGGAAAATACGACAAATGTCAACGCGTTCAAATCGACCTCTTTGAGCGACTATCAGACGGCGAACACCGCTTACGCGGCGGCGCTCGCGCTCTACGAAGCGACGCCGCGAACGGCTACGACAACGGCGCAAGACAAGCTCCTCTCGCAGAGCATCGACATGGAGACAGGCGTGGCGCAGGCGCTGCAAACGGAGCTCAACTACTTCGGCGCTGTTTCCGATCTCGCACAGACGTATAACCTCGCGCTGCCATCGAAATTTTCGACGGTCCAGAGCAGCACGCGCACGTCCCTTTCGACCGAGAACGGTGATTTGCAGACGCTTCTCAACGACCAGAAATCCCTCAATAACGACGAGCAGGCCATCACGAGCGCCCAGCAGACGCTGACGCTCGACCAGGTCGGCAACCCCAATGGCGACAATCCCATCAGCCTCCAAGTCTCTGCCAACTCCATCGCGAAAGAACAGGAGGACCTCGCGACGCAGCAGCAAAACCTCGCCGACTACACCATCGTGGCCCCCTTCTCGGGCATCATATCGGCCGTAAATGCGAACGTCGGCGACAACGCCAACGGCACGCTCGCGACCATCATTTCGGATTCGCAGATCGCACAACTCAGCGTGAATGAGGTCGACGCGGCCAAGCTCCAGGTGGGCAACAAGGCGACGCTGACCTTCGACGCCATTCCCGATCTCACGTTGACGGGCACTGTCGCGGAGGTCAATTCCGTCGGAACCGTCTCGCAGGGCGTCGTGTCGTACGACTTGAAGATATCGTTCGACGCGAACGATCCGCGCGTGAAATCCGGCATGACCGTCAACGCAGCCATCCAAACCGCCGTTGCGCAAAATACCCTCATGGTCCCTTCGAGTGCGGTGAAATCGTCCGTTTCGGGCGGCAGCTATGTCCTTGCGTTCGACCCGCCCATAGCGACCTCGACCATCGCCACTGCAGGTGCCCAGGGCATCATCTCGGCGACGCCCCCCGTGCAAGTCCCTGTGACGATCGGGATTTCCGACGACACCGACGTGCAGATACTGTCGGGCCTCACCGAGGGACAACAGATCGTGGCGTCGACGCGCACCTCGAGCGGGACGGCCGTGACAACCACGACATCGGCAGGCGGCGCAGGGCGGGTCGGCGGTGGAGGCGGTGGAGGCGCCACGTTCATCACACGGGGACTTTGATGCATGATCGAGGTCAAGAACATAACGAAGACCTACGGCTCCGGCGAAACCGCTTTTCAAGCACTGAAGGGGATCTCGTTCACCATCGGGGACGGCGAGTTCGTTGCGATCATGGGGCCCTCCGGTTCGGGTAAATCGACGCTTATGCATATCCTCGGCTGCCTCGACACCCCAACCTCCGGTACGTACCTTCTCGACAGCAAGGACGTTTCATCGCTCGGGGACGACGAGCTCGCGACGATACGCGGGCAGCGTATCGGGTTCGTCTTCCAGTCCTTCAACTTACTGCCTCGCACGACCGTGCTTCGCAATGTAACGCTACCGCTCGTGTACGACGACGCCATTCCGCCCGAGGAGCGGCAGGAACGCGCATACGAATCCCTGCACGCGGCCGGGCTTAACGACGAATTCTTCGACCACCTTTCAAACCAGCTCTCGGGCGGCCAGATACAGCGCGTCGCGATCGCCCGCGCACTTGTGAACGATCCGGCGCTCATCCTCGCCGACGAGCCGACCGGCAACCTCGACACGAAGACCGGCGAGATCGTGCTCGGTACCTTTCAAAAGCTCAACGAGGAGCACAAGCGCACCGTCGTTTTGATCACGCACGAGCCGGACGTCGCCGAGCACGCCGAGCGCATCATCATGCTCCGCGACGGGCTCGTCGTGTCCGACTCAAAGACCCACGCGCGCAGGCGTGCAAAACACCATGAAGACTAGCGACCTGCTTGAGGAAACCTACACGGCGCTTTCGGCCAACAAGGTCCGTTCGGGCCTCACGGTACTCGGCATCGTCATCGGCATCGCTTCCGTCATCGCGATGGTCTCGGTCGGCGAAGGCGCTTCGAGCGGCATTCAATCGTCCATTCAGTCGCTCGGATCGAACCTTATTGAAGTAATGCCGGGCGCCGCGCGCGCGGCGGGAGGGTTCGGTGTCGCCGCCGCGCGCGGTTCCGCGACCTCGCTGACGCAGGACGACGCTGATGCGATAGCTTCCCAGGTCTCCGGCATTACCGCGATCGCGACGGAGGTATCGAGCCGACAACAGATAGCCGCCAAAGGCACCAACACCAACACCACGATCGACGGCGTGACGAGCGAGTACGCGCAGATCCGCAATCTTCAGATGGACCAAGGTTCGTTCATCACCGATTCGCAGAACCAGGACCTCTCGAAGGTCGCCGTTCTCGGTCCTACGGCCGCGAGCGATCTCTTCGGCACGGACACGACGCAACCCGACGGCTTGCCCGCGGGCATCGTCGGACAACCTATCCGCATCAAGAACATACAATTTACGGTCATCGGCATAACCGTCGCAAAAGGCGGCAGCGGATTTTCCAACCAAGACGATACTATTTACATCCCCGCGCAGAGCGCGCAGCGCTTCCTCACCGGCGGAAACTCCGTAACGACGATAGATATCCAGGCCGACTCAGCCAACGATATGACCCAAGTGCAGAACGACGTGACCGACTTACTCTTGCAGCGCCATAACATTTCTGACCCGACGAAAGCGGATTTCAGCACGCTCAACCAGAACGACCTGCTCTCCACCGTTTCGTCGGTGACGCAGACGCTGACCATCCTTCTCGCTTCCATCGCCGGCATTTCGCTCGTTGTCGGCGGCATCGGCATCATGAACATGATGCTCACGACCGTGACCGAGCGCACGAGAGAGATCGGGCTGCGCAAGGCGATCGGCGCGAAGCGTGCCGACATCACGCGGCAATTCCTCGCTGAAGCCATCGCGCTCACGCTCGTCGGCGGCATTATAGGCATCGTGCTCGGCACAGGTATCGCGTTCGTCGTGAGTGCGTCGGGGCTCATAACCACCAGCATTTCGTGGCAGGCGATCGCGCTCGCGTTCGGCGTTTCCGCCGTCATCGGCATCGTGTTCGGCTACTATCCCGCGCGGCGCGCAGCGTCCCTTAACCCCATCGAAGCTCTACGATACGAGTAGCGGTGGATTAAAAGTCATTACACATTTGTACTAATCATATGAACAAGACAGCGTGGGTAACAGTGGTCGTGGTCGCCGTCGTATTCGCCGGTGGCGGGTATTATGTCGGCGCAAAGGCGCAAACAAGTCCTGCCCCTACCTCGCGATTTTCCGGTGGTGGTGGCGCGACCTTCGTCGGGCGAGGAGGAGGTGGGTTCGGCGGCGGGGGTGGCGCAACTATCGGAACCATTTTGCAAGTGGGAAACGGCTCGATAACCCTCCAGCTGCCGAACTCGACCTCGACCACCGCAACGACGGGCACGAAGATAGTCCTTGTCGGAAGCCAGACCCAGGTGCAAGAATTGCAAAGCGTTCCGGTCTCTTCCCTTTCCGTCGGACAGACCATAACCGTGAACGGTACCGCGAACTCGGATGGCTCCGTCACCGCGAATTCGATCCAGGTCCTTCCTGCCGGTGTGCGGCGACCGGGAACGTCGACACAGTGAACTTGATACAAAAAGAAAAGCCGCGAGGGAATTCTCGCGGCGTTTCTCGCTTGGTGTCCCGCTTGTGGGGGCAATTAGCGGACTGCTCTCGTCAGTAGTCCAATTGTAAATGATTCATAGTGCATGTCAATTGCGAAAAACAGCCGGCGAAGGGAATCGAACCCTCGGGACTGAGCTGACGAGAGCAGTCCCGCTCCAAGCCGCCGGCTGTGCGAGATTGTAACAGCGGAAAAAAATCGAAAGTTCGTTTCTAATAAAAACACCCGGGGCCTCTCCAGATGTTCATTTTTCTTTTAAAGTTCCCTTATCAACTTTTCGGCCGCAAGAGTGGGAATAGTTGCGCGAGGTGTGCGGGCTTGTTCTCGAAAAATGCGAACAGACGCTCGGAGACGCCGAAACCGAAGGCGGGCGGCATGCCGTATTCCATCGCGCGGATGTAGTCCTCGTCGAGGCGCTGCGCTTCGTCATCGCCCGCGTCGCGCAATTTCTGCTGCTCCTCGAACCGCGCGCGCTGGTCTTGCGGATCGTTGAGTTCGCTGTACCCGTTCCCCACTTCCGAACCGGCGATGAGCACCTGTAAACGCTCGACGGTCTTCGGATTCGGCGCGAAACGTTTTGCGAGCGGCGAAAGATACACGGGAGTCCCGACGAGGAACGCGGGGCCGGAAATGGTCTTGCGGATCGACTTCCATAGGTGGTCCATCGCGCGCGGCAAGTTCAGTTCTTCGCCGACCTCGATCTTGGCGTCACGCACGGCTTGTATCGCCTCCTCTTCGGTACACGTAAGCGGGTCGATACCGAACGTTTCTTTGATGATCTGACAAAAGTCTATTACCTTCCACTCGTCCGCCAGATCCACCGTGTGTCCGTTGATCTCGAAGGTATATTTTCCATAGACTTCTTTTGCCACATAGCGATACAACTCTTTCACAAAATCTCCTCCGTGTCTCAGATCACTGAACGCTTCGTAGGTCTCAAGCATCGTGTAATCCTGTAGGTGCTCACGCGATTGTCCCTCGTTGCGGAATACCCGGCCGATCTCGAACACTTTGGGATAACCGGCGACGAGGAGACGCTTCAGCGGCAACTCCAACGAAATGCGCAATGAAATATCGATATCGAGCGCGTTGTGGTGTGTCGAGAACGGCCTCGCGTCGGCTCCGCCCGGAGAGGTATCGAGAACCGGCGTCTCCACTTCGAGGAACCCGCGTTCGATGAGAAAGTACCGTATCGAATTCCAAAACCGTGCGCGGCGCTCGAACATCGCCCGCGTTTCCGGATTCAAAAGAATGTCGAGGTAGCGCTCGCGAAGTATTTTCTCCTCGTCCTTGAGGCCGAACCATTCGTCAGGAATGGGAAGCAACGACTTGGCGAGCATGCGCCATTTTTTGACCTGCAACGAGTGCTCTCCCCGCTTCGTTTTGAATGCGATGCCCGAAACTTCGACGAAATCGCCGACATCGACGGCATTCGCGAACAGCTCAAAATCCGCCTTCTCCATCTCGGATCCCTGCAGGACGATCTGCATCTTGCCGGTACCGTCAAAAAGATCGGCGAACATGATGCCGCCCTGTCCGCGCAAGGACATCACGCGTCCTCCTATTTTTATCTTTTTTGCGCTCTGTTCGAGCTCATCGAAGTGCGCCAACGCATCCGCGTTGCTCGTGTCGCGGTGTGAATCCGCCGGGTACGCCTCCATCCTGGCCGCCTTCAAAATATCCAGCTTTCTCAGCCTTTCCGCACGAATGTCTTGCTCGCTCATGGCGAGATGATACCACGAACTTTTATTGGGCCGAGGTCACGCAATTGTTGTACGTGTTGGAGTTCCCTTCTTGAATGAATGCCCCATTGCCCTTGTTCCAGAAGACGAAGCTTTCATTGGCATTCGCGTAGCGCGCGCCGTCGGCGGAAATAGTTTGCGGCAAGGTCATGTCGCGGCCATCAGAAAGCACCAGGTGGACGCTTCCCCCCGGCGTGGGCGGGCCGCCCGGCGTCGTTGGGGGCTCTGAAGTGCCCTGCATAAAGGTCGCGCTGATCGATTTGCCGCCGTCGCACGTGAAGATCGCTTCGATGTTCTGCGTACCCGAGCTACCCGATGTATTGTTTTGCGCGGGCTCGGTGCTATTTGTCCCGGTCAGCGCGTATATAATGGCGCCAACGAGAACAACGAAAGCAACGATGATAAGAATGGTCCAAAAACCCCGTGAATTGCCGTTGTTCATGAGGGCACTATACCACGCGAACGGCTAGGCCGCGTGAATATCCTTGAGGTTGCGCAGCGCGCGTTTCAAGTGCGAGAGGTCGCGTTCCTGGAGCCTCGAAAAGACCTTCCGCATCGTCTTTTCCGACTGTCTCCGGTATCGGTCGAGTTCCCGCTCGCCTTTCGCCGTCAATGCGATCCGTACGACCCGTTTGTCTTTTTCGGCGGACGTACGTGTGATCCATCCGAGTTTTTTGAGCTTGCGTGCAAGCGATGTCGCCGAAGGTGCGGTGATGCGCAATTGCCTCGCAACTTCCTGCATCGTCGGCCTCTTTTGGTCGATGAAACGCAAGGTCTCGCAGCGCATCCAGTCGTTCGGGTCCGCCTTTCCGCGAGGAAGGTTCGCACGGATGGTCTGCCGCATTTCGAAGAATAAGGACGCGAGTTCTTGAAAGTTTTTGTCGCTCATATCAGCCGCCTGCCATGGCCTCTGCCCGCATCTCGGGCGTAAGTTCGACGTCGCTTTTCGTCGAGCGTAAGAGAAGAAGTGCGAGGAGACCGCCGATGATCATCGCCAACGCCGCGAACTCGAACACGGTGCCGTACGCGAGCAGATCGGCCTTCAAAATAATGAGCTGCACGCCTTCGGCGACCATTTGCGGTACGTTGCTGCGGATGACGGAGTGCTGAGCGACGCTGAGCACGTTCGCGTTGGTTGCGTTCGCAAGCAACGTACCGAATATCGCGATGCCGAACGCGCCGCCGATATTGCGGGTTAGGTTCAAGAGGCCCGAGGACATGCCGACTTCGTGCAAAGGAACCGCGGTCGTCGATGCGTTGGTGAGAGGCGCCATGCCGAGGCCAAGTCCCGCGCCCAACATGACGAGCGGGATAACGAAATCGAAGTACGTCATTGCAGGATCAAGATGGCGAAGCGAGTAGAATGCGAACGCCACCATGAGCATGCCAAAGGAAACCGTGTACCGAGGATGGAACTTTGCCGCGAGCCACGCACCGAGCGGCGCGAAAATGGGCAATGAAAGTCCCATGGGAACGAACAAGAGCCCCGTTTTGATGGCATCGTAACCGAGGAACGTTTGTGTAAAGACGGGCAGCAAGAACATCGCGCCCAACATGCCGCCGAAGGATATGAAGGAGACCGCGAGGACCGAGACGATGGTCGGATTTTTAAAGAGTTTGAAGTCGATGATGGGGTGCGTATGGCGGGTTTCCCACCAATACGTCAGGAAACCGAAAACGACCGTGCCCGCGTAACACAAAAGGCTCGGCGTTGAGGTCCAGCCCCACGTTTGTCCCTGGTCGAGAACGAGCACCATCGAGGTGATGGCTCCCGCGAGCAAGATGGAGCCGAACCAATCGAACGCTCCCCGCTCGGTCGGCGCATCCTTCGGTAGAAAGATGAGCGTCATGATAAGTCCGGCGATGCCGATCGGAAGGTTGATATAGAAGATCATGCGCCACGAAAAGTGGTCGATGAGATAGCCGCCCAGCAAGGGGCCGATGACCGCCGATACGGCAAACGATGAGGACCAGATGCCAAGCGCTTGAGCGCGAGCTTTTGGCTCCCGGAACGACTTCGCAATGAGCGACATCGCGGTTGGATAGATGGCGGCACCCACGAGCCCTTGGATGGCACGAAAGGCGACAAGTGGGCCAAAGCCCCAGGCGAGGCCGGCCAACACGGACACGATAATGAATCCAACGAAACTCCACACGTAGATGACGCGGTTGCCGTGGAGGTCGCCGAGCTTGCCGAAGACCGGTACGAACACCGCGTTGGTGATGATGTAGGAGGTCGCGATCCATGCAGCGGCCGTGACCGTGATGCCGAAATCGTTGATGACCTTGGGCACGGCGAGGTTGACGACGGTACGATCGAGCCCGATCAGGAGCGTGCCGACCATGACCGTGGCGAGCACGAGCCAGGGATGCCCGACGAGGGAATTATTGGAACCGTTGCGCACCGCCATACGGTTATTGGGTGGAGATCCACATGCGAGCCGACATTCCGTTCTTGATCTGCGGATACTCACTCGTGTTAAAACGCGCTTTTATGTCGAACTGCTGGGTGGCGCGCTGGTCTGAAATGTTGAACACGATGCCGGATTGGTTGGACGTGGGCGCGATCTCGTCGACCACTCCGGAGAATTTCTGGCCTCCGAACGCGTCGACCGTGAAGGTCACCGGATCGCCGACCTTGACCTGGCTCAATCCTTTATTCTCGTCGAGCTCGCCGACGACGCGCAGTTGCGTCGGATCTATCATCGTGACGACCGGAGAACCGGCGTTCACTTGCGCGCCGACCGTGTCGGGCACGGAAATGACAATGCCCGCCACTTTCGTCTGGATGAGCTGGTCGCCCACGCGCGCAACGGTGTAGTTGGCCGGCACTTGGTCGCCTTCATTGACGTAGACGTCCTCAAGAATGCCGGGCGTCGAGGGCGAAAGGTCTATTTCGGGCGCCTGGATGGAAGAGATGTCGACGTAGACCTCGTGCGCCGTCGAATACAAATAGATGAATCCGCCGGCGGCGCCCGCGATGAGGAGCGCGACGAGGCCGGTCAGGATCCATGTGCGACGTGAAGAAGACTGTTGCGGCATATTACTGTTGGGTACCGAAGCTTCTAATCTCGTCCGTAGCCGAGAGCCCGGAGGTTATCTGGGTGTAGCCGCCCGCGCTCGAAATGCCGACCTGAACGGGTACTTGCTGATCGCCGGAGGGTGTCTTCTCTATCACGAAGTGGTCGGTGTTGTTGGTGATGATAGCGCTCGTGGGAACGCTCAAGACGTTCTGCAGTGATTGCGTCGTTATCTTTGTGCTTCCGGTGCCCCCGGACTGGATGCGGGGATCGTTCTGGTCGAACTGCAGGGTGACCTTGTACGAGGAAATGCCATTCTGTACCGTCGCGGCCGGATCGACCGCGGTCACGTGCGCGGAGAACGGCGCATCCCCTTGATAGGCGTCGAGCTGGACGTTTGCGGGATCGCCGACCTTGATCTTCGCGATGTCGGTTTGAGAGACGTACGTTTCGAACTGGAACTGCGAGTCGGATATCATCGATATCTCCGGCGTGCCGGCTGCCGCGATCTCGCCCGGCTCCATGTTGTTGACCGTGACCGTGCCGGAGATGGGAGCGGAGATGACGGATTTGCCAAGCTGCGCTTTTGCCGCGTCGAGCGACGCTTGCGCGGCGGCTACTTGTGCCTCCTGCGCGTCGAGAGAATTCTGGGTTGCCGGAGCTTGTGTGAGTGCGAGTTGCGACTGTGCGGAGGCAAGAGCGGATTGCGCGGTGGTGACCGCCGTTGCGGCAGAGTTGATAGAACTCAGATCGGTTGAAATGTTCGCCCGAGCGGTCGCGACATTGGATTCATAGCCCTGGATGGTCGCCGTTGTATAACTTCCCGAAGGAACAGCCTCGGTGAGCCCGGTCGCTGCAAGACCGAGGTATGCGCTGACTTGGTTGATATTGTCCCGCGTCTGCGAAGCGAGCGCAGCGGTGTCTATCTGGCTTTGGTCGCTCGGGAGCGCGGAGAGGTATTGCTGCCAAACCCCTAAAAGTTGCTCGATCTGGACTCGCTGGTTCACGATCGCCTGCTGGTCCTGCGAATTGCTGAGCGTGAAGGCAAGACTCGGGGTCGCCGTACGCGCGTTGTTAATGAACTGGTCTACCTTGTTGTGGACGGCGTCGTCGGATTTCGCATAGGCGTCTTGCGCGGCTGCAATGACGCTCTGTTTGGCCTGCGCAAGGGATGCTTGCGCGTTCGCGACAGCGGTCTGCGAGACGGCGAGGCTCTGAGGCGTCGCGCCCGCTTGCAGGGATGCGAGGTTCGCCTGTTGCACTTCAAGCGCGGCCTGCGCCGCATCGACGGCGGCCTGCAGATCGGCGCTCGAAAGCGCGCCGAGGGTTTGTCCGGCGCCCACGCGCGTTCCGACCGCGGGACCCGGGTTGGCTATTTTCCCGCCAATTTGGAAACCGAGATCTATTTCATCGGCGGCTTTCACGCTGCCGGTCGTATCGACTTCCTCGACCAAGGGCCCCATCGTGGGGTTCACATAAGCTGCGGAAGGCTTCCGGCTGCCCAGAAGCAGCGTAGTGCCGACCGAAACGACGGATATAACGGCGACAGCGCCGATGATCATCGGCGGCGTCAGATATGCCTTAAAAGTTGACCACATAGATAGTTAGACGTTCTAAGTATTCTCATCATACACGAACGCTCATGAAAATGCAAGGAACCTGTGGAAAACCCAAGGGTCAGAGGAGATACTGGGCGAACGCCTGCGCGATGAACGTCGCGACCATGGTCCCTGCCCATACGACACTTACCATGAAGGACAGTCTCCCTTCCCTATCTTCGACTTCGAACATGTTCCGACCGGACGCCACGTACTGGCCCGTCCGGGGCACCCAGACGACGACGATCGCCTGCCGTACTCCCGCTCCAGCCTGCCACGTGACGCGGTCTTCGTACGGCTCCGCCGTATCCTTCCCCTGGCTCGCTTTGGCCGCGGCGAATACCCCCTGCGGCACTGCCGGCATGTCCCCGTTCAGCTCCCCGGAAGAAACCAGCGGGGTGCCGGTAGCCGAATATATCGCGACCCAGGGCGCGAGCGAATTGGCGAGGTCGATCTCCGCGGGCGCGGAGACGATCTGTTCCGGCGCAGAGCCGCCTGCCAGTTGCGCAGCGGTGTCCTCCGCCATCTGTATCTGCGGATCGTTCAGAGATTGGCGATAATTCTGCTGTACCGTCCCGTACACGAGCGCGCACAAAAGCGTCACCGCGATACCGAGCGGGAGCCAGGAGACGAACGTTCGGGCGAGGAAGTTCATCTTTTGAATATACGCGACTCTCGCGCCTCGTCAAATCTGTATCCTGCTGAAGAAGTAGCTTCCCAATCCGAGAAATACCGCCGCCACGGCCGCGAGAACTGCGATATCGAGGGGAAGGCCGTATGCGGTCTGTCCGATGAGAATGAGGCGCATCGCGTCGATGCCGTAGGAGAGCGGATCGAAGTGCGCGATAAGCTGGAGGAGCGCCGGCGCTTGCGCGAGCGGAAAGATGGCACCCGAGAGGAAAAAGAGCGGCATGACCAGAAAGTTCATGATGAGTTGGAACCCTTGCATATCGCGCAGAAGCGAAGCGACCATCATGCCGAGCGCGGAAAAAAGCGTCGCGATCAAGAGCATGATGAGTATCGCGAACGGCACGAGCGCCCAGTTGTCGGGATGGAATCCGACGAAGAGCGTAAGGAACAGCACAAGGCATCCCTGCAGTGTCGCGACCGTGGCGCCGCCCAAGGTGCGGCCGAACATGATGGAAAGCCTTGAAACCGGCGCGACGAGCGTTTCTTTGAGAAAACCGAACTGTCGGTCCCAAATGACCTGCATTCCGTTGAAGATGGAAGTGAAGATGATGGTCATCCCGATAATGCCCGGCGCGAGGAACTCGATGTAGTTCCCCTGCCCCGCCGCCTGGAATACGCTCCCGAGCCCGTAGCCGAGTGCGAGCAAAAAGAGAAGCGGCTGGCCCAAGGAGCCCACGATGCGGGATTTCGAGCGGATGAACCGCTTCAACTCCCGAAGCCACATGACATAGACAGCCATCATATTATCGTCTTCCGCTCCACGCGCCGCGGTGTTGGCGCATCCTGTCCAGCGAGGAGCCGGCTTCTTCCCGTATTTCCTTGCCGGTCAATGCGAGGAACGCCGCCTCGAGCGAATTCGTATTGGTCTGCTTTTTAAGTTCCGTGCCAGAACCGACGGCGATGATGGTGCCGTGGTCGATGATGGCAATGCGCTCGGCGTTGCCATCGGCCTCCTCCATGTAGTGCGTCGTGAAAAAGACCGTGACGCTTTCTTCTTTGTTGAGTTTGTGGAGGTACTCCCAAATGTGGTTGCGCGTCTGCGGATCCAAGCCCAATGTCGGCTCGTCGAGGAATATTATTTTCGGATGGTGCAGAAGCCCGCGCGCGACCTCCAGTCGCCGCTTCATCCCGCCGGAAAAATCACGAACATAGCTCTGCGCGCGATCATCGAGTTCGACGAATTTCAACAATTCCGTGACGCGCGAGCGACGGATCGCGGCCGGGACGCCGTAGAGGATGCCGTGGAAATCCATATTTTCGTAAGCGGTAAGGTCGTCATCGAGCGACGGGTCCTGGAACACGATGCCGAAAGAACGACGCACCTCGTCGGGCTCTTGCACCGGGTCGTGCCCGTCGACCATGATCGAACCCGAGGTCGGCGACAGGAGCGTGGTCAGCATCTTGATGGTCGTCGACTTTCCGGCGCCGTTGGGGCCGAGGAACGCGAAACGCTCGCCTTTGGCGACGTTGAAAGAAATGCCTTTTACCGCCTCGAAATCACCAAAGGATTTCTTGAGGTTCTGTACGTCGATGATGTTAGCCATTGTGTTGGGGCACAGTATACACTTCCGCGAAAATTTCGCCAAGATTCATGTGCCTCAGATCAGATCGGATTTCGGCCTTGAATAATGCGTATAAGGACGAGGATGATAGCGATCACGAGGAGCACGTGAATAAAGCCGCCTATCGTGTACGCGGTGATGATCCCGAGAAGCCACAAAATGACGAGGATAGCAGCGATCGTGAGTAACATACGAGAAAAACGTAATGAATTACTAAGCTCATATTTTCAGATGAACTCTATGAAAACGGAGTGAACTTAGCCGAGATGCGCGTGGTCGTTCCAGACCAGAAGCCACCAGCTCCGATGCGGATCGCTGGGGTCGTATTTGAGGACCGAGATACCGGTGTTCCGCGTTCTCCATCCCCACTCGAATGGCGCAAAGTCGTTAGCCGTCATGTTTTCGCCATACAACATGCGCGCAATGAGCATTTTCGTAAAAAATCCGTGCCCGACGACCAGAATGTCCTCTTCCGAACGCTGCTCGAGGAATCGCAACGCTTGTCCCGCGCGCTCTTTCATTTCTTCGAACGTCTCCGTGCCTTCTACTTTCTCGCTCCCGGGCTCGCACGAGGACCGTACTGCCGTGTCGTAGAGCTTTTTCGCGTCCGGATCGGACCTCGACTTTCCCACCAAAGACGTGGGCATCGTGCGTTCAGTGAAAAGTTCACTGTATTCGATCGGGTGTCCGGTTTCTTTCACTATCATCTCGGCCGTCTGTTTCGTCCGTTCGAACGGGCTCGCGATAATGACATCGAACGTCAGCTTCTTCGCGCGTTTTGCCAGGTAGCGCGACTGTTCTTTGCCCAACTCGGTCAGGGGCGGCGGCGCGTCGTACATGAACGCGCCGCTCACGTTTATCTCACTTTCGCCGTGCCGCACGAGGTAGATGGTTTTCATTCTCCCATCTTACAGCACGAACCTGCCGTCCTTGTAGATGATTTTCGTTCTGCCGTTCTTTAGATGCGCGGTCACGGTGCGCTTGGTCGTCGAAATGATGTCGGTGTGGACCGAAGAGTCGTTGAAGCCGAGCCGCTCGGCTTCTTTGGTCGTGAGTTTCGAAACGTCGCCCGCGTAGGTGTCGCGATAGCTCATGCCGAGCGCCATGTGCGTATTGCCGTACGTGCCGCCCATATTCTCGTCGAAGAGCGTTTCTGCCATGAACTTCGTGATGCGCGAGTGGCGGCTGTCGGTGAGCGAGTATTCTCCCACTTTGTCCGCATTCTTCGTCGCTATCATTTGTTTGAGAAGTTTTTCATTGGTCTTCGCGGAGCTTTTTACGACGCGACCATTTTTGAACCATAACTGAATGCCGGTGATCTTGTTCGAATAACGGTAGAGCGGCTGGTTGAAACGTATCCAGCCGTTCGTACCGCGCCAATCGGGTGAGGTGAATATCTCGAAACTCGGGATGTTGCGCCCGGAACCCGCATGCCATGCGCGCTTCTCGCCGAGCGTGAACCAAATGTCCATATCGGGACCGACCGCGTGGAGCTTGTCTATCTTCGGCGAGAGCTTGTTCAAACGGCTTCGGTATTTCTCGATATCGCGGTACACCTGTTTCCATTTTTTTATTGGATCTTTTTCATCGAGAAAACAGGCTTTGATTATCTGGTCCCAGTATGCCTTTTCGGAAAGTCCCGCTTCGCGCGCCATCGCAGGGGTGCCGTACATGGCGATGGTCCAGGTGAATTTGCCTTTCCATTCCTTCTGATTCAGCCAGTCTTTGAAGGGCTTGAGGGTCACTCCGCGCTGCATGATCTTCTTCGGGTCGATACCTTTGAGCGCATGCGGGTCGGCATCGGCAAGGATATAGATCGAGTGGTCGATCTGCGCGGCGAGACCTTTCAGGTATGCTTCCGGGAAGAACGTTATCTGATGGTCCTGCGCGTGTTCGTAGAAAAAACGAGTGAAGCTCTCCGCGCGACGCTTGTCGCCTTGCTCGTCATCCGGTGCGTAATTCGATATCACGTGGCCGCCCGCGAGCACGATGGCGTTGCAGACCGCATTAAAGAGCGGTTTCGCAGACTCCGAGGAAGAAACGCGCACAACGTCGCCTTTTCGTATCCCGTTGCCGCCACCGAGCGCGAAGTTGACCAACACGTCCGCGTACTTTTTTAAGATTTTTTCATCAGGTGTGTATGACATGCGGTGTAGAGTACTCGGCGGCGGCTCTTTTGTCGAGACAACGTACAAAACGCCCCGAGGGGGCGTTTTGTGCTGCGTCCAGTCGAAAAAATGTTCTCTATTGAGCGGAGTACGCGTTCGCTTCCGTCTGTAAAGCGGCGCCTAGTGTTGAAGCATCGACGGACGCGCCTGCGGCCGCGACCGTCGCCACCAATTCGGACGTGAACGCGCTTCCGCCGCCGTCGGCTATCACGAGAAACTCGGTCGTCGAGAGCGGGACGATGGTCGTGTCGAAGCGGGCGCCCGTGTGCAGCATGGGCAATCCCCCTACGGTCGTTTGGGATACGTCAGCCGTCGTGGTCGCGCCATTGCCTGCCGGAGAACCTTCCGGATACGCGCGCATCCACGTGCCGCTCGAAGCATCGTAGAAATACTTCGTCTGCGCGATGGGGCTCGCGTGGCCATTCGGCTCGTCAGTGATGGTGCTTTGCGGCGAGGTCACGACGGCGACGTACGTGCCGCCCGGAGTTCCGACCTGCAAACGCTCGACTTCGGTACCGCCGGGGAAGGCCGTGCTGTCGTTCGTCGTCGAAGCGGTGACCGTCAGCGCGCTCGGGTACCAGAACGAGAAGCCATACGTGGGATCGGTATATTCCGTCATGCCGTACGTATCGGCCGGAGTCGAAGTCGCTGTCGTACCCGGCATCGTTTGCGTAGGCGCACTCATGTTCGTCCATAGGTACCAGCCGCCGGCAATAATGATAACGATCGCGATGAGCCAAAGAAGTGTTTTCATGGAGTTCATTGCACGTTCGTCGTGCTGGATGCAGAAGCGTTGACGTTCCAGGACGCTATCGCTTTCACGATGGAGCCTGCGTCCTGCCGCGCCGTCTTCAGGTCGGCGAGCGACGCTTTGATGTCGGCTGCCGCGTTCTTGAGTGCGGTTTTATTGGATGCGGCGACGGTCGCGTCCCCTTGGTCAGGCTGGAGATTTGCGACGAGCGAAACGGCCGCTTGCGCCTGCGTGTTGGCGTCGGCGATCTTCGCGTTCATGTCGGAGAGCGATTCGTTCACCTGCGTCGTGTCGGTGCCCGCGGGCGCCTGCGAGATGCGCGTCTGGAGCTTTCCACTGAGCGTCGTGTAGTTCGTTGCGACGGTTTGTATCTTATCGGCTGCAACCTCGATGCGTCCCTGCGGAATGACGAGGAGGAAGATGCGGTAATCCTTCGTGATGGACTGGATGTCTGCCTTGAGCGTCGCGAGATCGGTGTCGGCGTCGATCTTCGCCTGGAGCGTCGTGAGGTTCGAGGTCTCGCTCTGCACTTCGGCTGCGATGGCGGATTTCTCGCTCGCCGAAACCCGCGCCATGGCCTGCACTTTCGTGTTGAGGTCGGTGAGAATGGTGGTGCGGCGTGTTATTTCTTGGTCCGCACGACTTTTGCCCAACGTGATGCGCGCCTGCACGTTCGTGGAAACGCTGGTCGAACCAACGTTCGCATTAACGGTAGCGCCAACGTTCGCGGCAAGCGCCGCAGCGGAGGAAGCGACAAGGAGCGTCGCGAGGGCGGAAGTTACCGCAAGTGTCGTTTTGATGTTCATATTATTCGGTCTGTTGTACGGGCTGGTCATTGAAACTTTGGTCGACCGATGCGGAATCCTGGCTCGCCGCGTTCGTCTGCGAATCGAGTGTGTTCAGGTCCGCGTTGAGGTCGGCATTGGACTCCCCGCTCGAAAGCGCTTGCTGCGAAGCGGGTGCCTGGCTCGGCGCTTGGGAAACGCCGGAAGTCTGTTCGGGCGCCGGCTGCGGAGAGACGGATTGCTCGCTCCAGACATACCACACCCCGAGGATGATAAGAAGGATAACGATGATCCACACGATCGCTTTGGTGGACATACTGCTTATTTTATTGATGAACGGATAATGTTGTGTAAATCCTACTGCGCTCCCACTTTTGGTGCAAGCTTCTTCCCTAGACGTACGACGGGGGCGGATATTTCACGTACCTCACGGGCCCGTTCCTTGATGTCGATAGGGTACCGCCCGGTAAAACACGAGGTGCACAGGCGCTCTTCCGGAACGCCGACCGCGCGGACGAGCCCTTCGTAGGAGAGGTAATTGAGCGTCGTCGCGCCCAAAAAATCCCGGATGTCGGGCACGGACTTGGTCGCCGCGATGAGGTTCGCCTGCGCGGGAGTGTCGATGCCGTAAAAATCCGGATACAGGACGGGCGGCGAGGAAACGAGAAAATGCACCTCCTTCGCGCCCGCTTCGTAGAGCATGGCGACGATCTCGCGCGAGGTCGTGCCGCGGACGATGGAGTCGTCAAGGACGGCGACCCGCTTGCCGGCGAGAACTTCGGGGATGGGCGTCAGCTTCGCCTTCACACCTTGCTGTCGCATGTGCTGTTCCGGTTGGATGAACGTGCGGTGGATGTAGCGGTTCTTCGCGAGTCCCATTTCGAACGGGAGGCCCAAGCTCCCCGAATAGCCGATGGCTGCGGGAATGCCGGTTTCGGGCACGGGAATGACGACGTCGACCTCAAGCGGAGATTCCTTGGCGAGCTCCATGCCGGAGCGGCGACGCACTTCATAGACCGATTGCCCCAAAAGGACACTGTCGGGCCGCGCAAAATAGACGAACTCGAACACGTCGAATTTCGGATCGGGCTCGGCAAGACACATCCCGCGCATGCCACGGGAATCGACGACGACCATTTCGCCCGGCTCGACCTCGCGCGCAAGCGTCGCGCCCAGAGGCGCGAGCGCGCAGGTTTCCGATGCGAAGACCCAGCCGCCGTTGAGGCGCGCCATCGAGAGTGGGCGCACGCCGCACCGATCGCGAAGCGCGATGAGCTTGTCGCGGGACATGATGAGGAGCGAGAACGCGCCGGTCATGAGCGGGTAGACTTCTTTGACCGCCGCGTCGACGCTCTTCCCCTCCTTCACGAGCGCGCCGACCGCCTCCGCTATCATGCGCGAGTCGGAAAAACTCGTTCCGTCGATCCCCTTTTCCTGCAAAAATCCCTCGAGCGCGGCCGTCGAGGGAAGGTTGCCGTTGTGCGCGAGCGTTATGGTGTCTTCGCCGCATTCGACGATGACCGGCTGCGCGTGCTCGAGCTTCGAGCCGCCCGCGGTCGAATAACGATTGTGTCCCATCGCGATATGGCCCGTGAGTTTCTTGATGTCGTCTTCGGTATAGACCGAGGACACGAGCCCCATCGCCTTGTGGCACCGCACTTGCGTACCGTCAGAGACCGCGATGCCGGAACTTTCTTGTCCTCGATGCTGGAGCGCGTAGAGGCCGAAGTAGGTTAGCCGCGCGACGTCGAGGCCTTTTCCGTAGACCCCGAAGACCGCGCATTTCTCCCCGAGTTCTGCCATGGTTCGATTATAGCATCAGAGCCCGCCCCACCGGCATTTTTGACGACTGAGAATCTGATTGCGACGGCCGCCCTCAGGCGGCCTAGAGTCGGAAGTCGTCAAAAATGCCGGTGGGGCGGGCTCTCGTTCAGGACTACCGACCTTCAAGTATCCTGAGTATCTTCTCCAACTTATCGTCCTCGATGCGCGCAAGCCGCTTTTGCAGGTCTTCTATTTCGAGTTTGGCGCGGACGTTGGTCTCATAGTCAGCCTCGGCTTGGCGCCTGTCGCGATCGGCCTGCCTGTTCTGCGATTGCATGATGATGGGCGCGGCGTAGGCCGCCTGCGTCGAGAAGAGAAGATTCAACAGGATGAAGGGATAGACGTCCCAGTGGTAGAACCAGCCGGCGAGATTGAGCGCGACCCACAGAACGACGAACGTGGACTGCGAGATGATGAAGCCCCAGGAACCCATGCGTTTCGCGACCGTGTCGGCGAGACGGTCGCCGAACGAGAGGCTCTCGACATGTTTTTGGTGCCAGTTCTTTTCCGTACCCATGATGGCTCAAGTATAGCCCACTGCGGGGCCCATCACTGATATTGGATGAATATCGGCGCAGGCGTGAGCGAGAGGACCTCTGCGGGCGTCATGAGGCGATACGCGGGCGCCTGGAGGTCTGCTTTGTAGAACAATTTGAAGCCCGTGAATTGCACCGGCTCCGGCGCGATGACCTGCTGATAGGTGTTGACCTTCTTGGCCGGGAATCCCCAACCGTCCATGTCCATCACGACCTGCACTTCGGGGAGCGGCGTTATCTTTTTGTAGTTCGTCACCATGTCTTCGGTGAAGCGGTGCACGATGAGTATCTTCGGCGGCAGATCGTTCGCGTCTACGATGCTTGCCATGTAATTCGCGACCCAGTTGATGTCGCTCGCATCATACGTGCCTATTTCCCTTCCCGGCGGCGTACCGTCTTTCATCGAAAATTCCGGATCGATGGCAAGTTCCACGTTCGGCAGTTCCAAATATTGTTTGAAAAGCGGTATCTCGGTCTGGACGTTGGAAAGCCCGACCTGTATGTCGAATATAACGAGGCCGTGTATCTGGTTTGCCATGTCTATCGCTTTCTGTATCTGACTATCAGGCATGCGCGCGCGATACATGCCGTCGCTTCCGGCGGAACCTTGCGCCGTCACAGCAATGTAATCGATGGCGGGGATGACCGGCGTCGAAGGATCGGCCGCTTCCCATTGCCTGGTGGTCGAGGCGAGCATCGAGAGCACCTGGTCTTGCGGATATTCTCCGAGCACTCCCATTGCGGTCGAATAGAAGTTGCCATAGTAGGCGACGATGCGGTTGAACGGCAGGATTGCTCCCGCGTTGGGATATGTCCGGTGCACCGGCCAGAGGGGCTTCGGGGCCGAGGTCGTCGCAACATTGCCCTGCGCGTCGATGGGGGTCGTGGTGCCGGCTAGGAAGGCGTTGTACCAGGGGCTCGATGTGGCGACGTGCGCGAGCGCAAGCAGCTTTTCGTTGTAGAGTCCCTTATTGAGCGGCGGGGGTGGCGGATCGGAAGGCGTCGAGGTCGCGTCGCCGCGATCGTATGCAAGCGGCGCGCCCAAGAGCGAGACCGAGTACACGTTGCCGATGGAGAGGAAGAGAATGGCCAGCGCACAAGCGAACACGCCGCCTAAAATCGCGAGCCACCAGCGCATGTTGCCCCTGCCATCCGATCTCCGAGCCATATGGATACCGCAAGTTTATCACGATGCTCACAGAACGAAGGGTATGAGCATGTTCGTCCGCTTCATGTACCCCGGGTATTGATCCGGAAATTCTTTGAGCATGATCTTCTCCTCGGTTTTTGCGCTGTAGATGAAATATATCGAGAATAAAACGAGCGGGACGAACCACCACACGCTCACGAGCGCGGAGCCGAGCGCAGCGAGCATGAAGCCCGAGTAGATGGGATGTCGGACATAGGCATACGGGCCGGTCGTCACGAGCTCCGCCTCTTGCTTGAGCGACATGGGCATTCCCCAATTGCGCCCGAGATACACGCGCGCCCAGATCGCGAGGGCCATGCCGAGCACGCACAGAACGACGCCGAGCCACTGCACGGGGGGCGTCGCGATGCTCTGTTGCGCGCCGACAAATATGGCCTGCACCGTTTTCGAACTGAAGAAGACGGACACGATGACGACGATGACCAGTCGCATGAACAAGGAGTTCATGTTGCGGCGCGCGTAGCGCTTCGTGTTGATGGCCGAGACGAGCCAGACGACAAGAAAAACGACCCAGCAGAGCAGGATGAGATAGGCCTGCGTGTTCATGCGATCAATACGCGGTCGTTGCGACCGTGCTCACCGAAAATGTCGCCGACGCGCTCGAAAGCTGCGTCAAGGTGATGCTGTAGTTGCCGGAGGTGTAGCTCTGACCCACCGAGAGCGTCTGCGGCGGGGTCGGGAACACCGCTATCATGCAGCGGACCTGCGGCGGCGGGTCCGAAGGGAACGAGTTCCAGCAGCCGACCGGCGTCGGCTGGATGGTCGCCGAAGACGAAGAAATGCTTTGCAGGGTGAAGTAGAAACTCAAGTTGCGCACCTCCGCGATGCCGCCCTGCGTGAGCGTCACGCTGCCGGGCGCGTTGAGCTGCTGGATGTTCGAAGTGGTAGTGCCGCCGCCGGCAGTTACGGTGACGGTCGCGGTGCCGAGAATGGGAATGTTCGGACAATTGCAAATGCCGCCCGCGGGGCACGCACACGGCGCTCCGGTGAGCGTTGCCGTGTAGGTACCGGCGGAGACATACACGTGTGTTACGGTGCCAAGCTCGTTGCAGCTCGAACACACGGGAGCGACGAGAAGGTTGGCGCTCGTGCCGTCGCCAAAGCTTACCGTTGATCCGATGTTGGAGCCTTGAGGCGCCGTCGAGGTGAATTGCACCGAGAGCGGCGCACTACCCGATGTCGGCGATGCGGAGAAGCTCACGCTCGACACGGAAGACGATCCGACCGTGATGACGGCCGAAGCGACCGGCAGCGGACCGACGAAGCACTCGGCTCCGGGCGGACACGTGTTCTTCATCAGGCGCGCGGTGTATGTGCCGTTCGTGGTGTATGTGTGCGAAACGGTGTAGGAGCAGCGGATGCCTCCCTGTCCGCCCACAATGGCGGTGATGCCGACGCAGCTACCCTTGGCCATGTCGCCCGTTTGCCCGTCGCCGAAATCAACGGAATAGGTCGTTGAGCTCGCGGTGATGGAATCGCCCGTGGTGAACGTGACCGAAAGCGGCGCGGGACCCGACTGCGGGTCGGCGGAGAACGATTGCCCCTGGGTAGCGCCGCCGCACCATCGTATGAGGAAGGAGCGCGACAGAGGCCCGAAGATGCCGAAGCCCGCGTTGCCGGACGCGGCGACGCCGTTTTGCGCTTGCCACTTCCCTACCGCAGCAGCCGTAAGCGGCCCGTAATATCCGGTCGCCGAAACGTTCAGGTATCCCTGAGAGGAGAGAAATTGCTGAAGCGAGGTGACGTCGCTCCCCGTCGCGCCTACCGAAAGCGAACGCGCGAAGGAGGGACAGATGCGGGGCGCGCCCACAGTTACCGAAGAGCCGACGCTGCCGGAGACCGATGTCGATGCGCCGCCCTGCAGCGCTTGTATCTGGGAGAGGAGTGCCGATATCTGCGCCTGCAGATCGCTTATGGTTAGAGCCGAAGAAACGAGCGGCATCGCGAAGAGCGCCATGCCAACCCCCGCAAACAATGCTTTTCTGAACATACTTCGATATGGTGAGCTTTTATAAGATAATAGACATAGTATCGCACGAAATATTACACGCGAGCGGGCGAACGGGGTTCGGATCGCCCTATCTCTGCCGGCGTCTGGTAACGAGCAACCCTATCGCAACATACAGGCCGACAAAATACGCGGGGTATGCGACGTTCCCGAAATCGAACGACGTGTTCGCGGCGATGCCGAGCGCCGCCGCGAGCGCCAGCGCGAAGAAGGTCAACGCGTTTTCCGACGCCGGACGGGCATAGGATTTCCCAATGGTCGGAACCGCGGCCAAAAAGTCGGCTGCAATGACGAGCACGAGCGCGACAAGCGGGTCGTCGGTGAGGGCCCACGAAAGGATGGCGGCGATGGCGAGCATCATGCACAGAGTGTCGAGCGTCGAATACTTTTTGATGCCGAAACGCAGGGAAAGGAGGGTTATGAGTGCGGTTGCTACCGCGTTCGCGACTACGACCGCAAGCGACCATGACGCGCCCGCTGCGTATTGGGCAAGCGCACCGATGCCGCTGGTCAACGACCAGAGGAACCAGGTCACGAAATCCGGGCGCGCCTTACCCCGTAGTGCCATGAGCGCGTACGGGAACACTGCCGCCAGTGTTATCAGGACCGAAAGCGCGGCAAGTGCCGCGTGCCAATTTGCGATGAACTGGTCCATGGCGGCGCGTTACAAAAATCCCGCTTGCAGGGCGAGCCAGCCGATGAAGAGTACGAGCAAAAGGTAGTAGAGCGCCCACCCTTTCGCGGGCGGAAAGACACGCGACACGAGCCGGAAATGCTTCAGGTACCACTTCTGCCCGAACATTGCGACGAGGTTCGCGGCAATGCTATCGATGCACAGAAGATAAAAAATGACGGCTACGATGGTCATACATCAGTCGGAAAACGCGGATGGCACGTGAGCGACGATCGTGTCTCCGAGCAAGCTCAAAAATTCTTCGCGGCGCGCCTCCATGTCCGTCTCCATGATGTGGGAGATGGGGTAGCACTCCGGCGTGTATTCGTAGTGGGCCCGGACTTCTCTGTCTTCGAAGACGCGCACGTGATACTGGTACGCGAAACCGTCCGTGTAGCGCAGGCTCACTACTTCCCCGTCGTCCTTCCACGCGACGAAGTGGTTGCCATACCCCTTTCCGAGAAGGTGCGAAATGAATTCCGGAATGGAGAGGTGCGGCGCGATCGTTCCTATCAAAAAATCCTGTCTGCCCTCGTGGCGGACGACGCGCAGCCGAAGCGCCGTGTCCCGCACGAGGGGGTGGTATGGCGTGTAGAACGTCCAAAAGAGATACTTCACGCGGTCCCAGAGTTGCTCTGGATACACCATCGCTGAAGCGGGCAGGCTGTCGTACCAATCCCGGGCTTGAAGTTCGGTTCCTGCCTGCATAGAAAACCTCTCTATTGTACCCGTTTCAGGAGATGAAAAAGGGAGATGTCCACAACCGGTCGTTTTACCGCCACTCCTTCACGATAGCGAGCTTCGCCCCACGACAGCGCCTATTGCACGACGAGGGCGCCGTTCTCGACCTTGAGGTACTTTGATACGCCGACGCTCGGCTGCGCGGTCATCGGCTCACCAGGCTTGCGGTCCGCGTAATTTACAATGACTTCCCCGCCCTTGATCTCGGTCGTCTGTGGCGCGATGCGATCCCCGAGAAGCACGGCGTTCGTCCCGGTATACGTTCCGGCGGAACTCCGAAGAGCGGCGACGACGTAATAGAACGTTCCGCTTCCCCCGCTGTTTTGCGTGAGGATGAACGCGACGTCGGGCAGGCCGTCGCCGTTCAGATCCCCCGTCGCGTCATTGCCGAAATAATCCGTCAGCACCTTTGAAGCCGAGCCGGGAGCGGCGGGTACTTCGGAATGCCCGTTCACGAGCGTCACCGGTTGCCCCTCAATGACGTACGTCGCGTTTTTGTAGTCCGCAGGAGTCACATGTCCGCGCATCAAAAACCACGCCCCGCCGACAACAACAACGAGAAGCGCCAGAACAATGACGACTGTTTTCACATGCGGAGTATACCACCGAACGAACAGCCACGCGCCGAGTGGAGGCTGCGCGCGCTAGCTCTTTTTGGCCCTGGGGGTAACGGTTTTATTGCCATCAGAGGTCACTACGATCTTCCCTTCGGGTGCGGTCCAATCGGTAAAGCGCCACCACGTAGGCGTGAACATGAACATGACCGCGTTCGGGTCGTGGAGCTTACCTTGTTTTTTCGGAAACTTTGCCAAATAAACCATTTTCAGCTTCTCGTCCGCAAGAAGCTGCGCGGTACCGTCAAGCTGGAGAGTCTTCATCTCGCTTTCGTTCGACCCAACGACCATGGAGGCGCGGGAAATTTCTCTACCAACGAGCGCCTCGGTTTTTCGATACCCCTTTTCCGTTTCAAATATGAACACGAGTTCGTCCGTGTTCGCAAAATGTACGGTCGCGGCGTGGGGAGAACCGTCCAGCATTTCTATGGCAAAGACGCCCACTCGTTGTCCTTTCAGATATTCAAGAATCTCTGGGGTCATGCCGTAATACTACCCTACTGACGGAGCTTGGTACGACATTGGAATCTTTTTGTAATGAGGGAATGAGCTGATCAGTCAGACTTTTCGGCGAGATTTGGATCGTTTCTTGAGAACCCAGCGCACCGAGCGACTTATCGATTTGTCGGTGCGGTGGATGCAACCGATCCAACAACAGGGCCGGCGCATTCCTTCGATGAGCTCTGATACCACTCTCCTCACATGATCCTTTCGCGTCTCTGCCGTTTTGACCGAAATGGTCCAGCAGATCCATTCGTTGCGCGCAAGAGGAGTGATGTCCTCCCACGCCGCACGCGCTTTTGGCGAGGCGACGAGCGCCTTCTTCAAGTCTGCAGGCAAGGTATGCGCGGTTCCCGAAGATAGTTTCATCTACTCTATTGTAACAAATCCTCCTTTTTTAACTGGGGTCTGGGACGACGTTGGAACCTTTTTAGACAAGAAAGTGGCTGTAGAGAGTAATTGCTAAGGCGCAGACTACAAAAGCTGTCGAGCCGATTGCCCAGAAAGAATTCGGCAAGTTCCGCAAAGGACTTGGCGCATAGTAACCTAACCACGTCGCATCGTAATTTATTTCAGGATGTATTTGCTTTCGTAAAGTGAATTCCCACGTGCTCAAAATGCAGCACCTAAAGACTGCGTATGATGCCGCGGTAACAACCAAAACTGCAAAATAAATTTGCCACCAACTTGGTATGAGCCACCCAAACAAAATAAAAAGCAGTATTGCTACGTGAAAAAATAATATTACTTCAGCGAGAATTCTTTTGCTGGTCATGAATTTCGTTAACTGGGGGACATGGACTCGAACCATGATTCACAGCTCCAAAGGCTGCTGTCCTACCATTAGACGATCCCCCAAACACGACTGATAGTAACAAAAAAACGGCTCGTTGGAACGCGCTGGCCACTGAATCTTGTTTCGGGTAAAATCGACCGATGCGGCAGATAGCAATGCTTACGGCCGCGGCTATCGGAGCCGTTTGCATCATCGCGGGGCTCTTCACGCTCAACCAGGTCGACCAGGAAGAACTCGACCTGACCGCGCGGTTGCAATCCCACTCGCAGATTGTCGCCGACAGCCTCGTCGACGAAGTCAGCCCTGCCTTCCGCTCCTACGCGACCAGCACGGTCCAAACGACCGTGGAAAAGTTCGCCAACGAGGAACGCGTCGTCGGCATCGGCGTGTACGACGCGAACGGCAATCCGGTCGCGCTCTCGGATGGACTTCCCCAGAACGTCAGCGGAGAGAACGTCATCCCGACCTCGATGGACAGCGACGCGGGCACCGGCGCTTACATCGGCAGCAGCCAGGGCGCGCTCTATGTCTTCTCCGACCCTATTACCGTTGACAACCACGTCATCGGCGCACTCGTCGTCGTGCAAAGCTCCCAATACATCAACGACGCGGTGACGGGCATCTGGAAGGACGCGCTCGTGCACCTCTTCCTCGAGATCATCCTCTTTGCGGGAGCCATCATTTTCATCGTGCGTTTCGTGTTCCGCCGAGCCATAACCGATGTCGCGGAATCGGTGCGCTCGATACGCGCGGGCGGCTCCGGCGACGAGCGGGGCGGCTCCGGCATGAGCATATTCCGGCCGCTCACGAGCGAGATAGCGAAAATGTCGACGAGTTTGCGCGATGCGCGCAGGGCCGCGAGCGAAGAAGCGCGCATGCGCCTGGAGAAACTCGACTCCCCTTGGACCGCCGAGCGCCTCAAGGAATTCATCAAAGCCTACCTCAAGGACCGGCCGATATATGTCGTCTCCAACGCCGAACCGTACGTGCACAACAAAGTAAAAAATAAGATCGAATGGTCGGTGCCCGCCGGCGGTGTCATCACCGCGATAGAGCCGGTGATGGAGGCATGCGGCGGCACCTGGATCGCGCAAGGGAGCGGCGACGCCGACAAGGCGGCAGCCAACAAAGAGGGCAAGCTGCGTGTGCCGCCTGAGGAGCCGAAATACACGCTCAAGCGCGTCTTCCTTTCGCCGAAAGAACGCAAAGGCTACTACGACGGCTTTTCCAACGAAGCGCTCTGGCCGTTGTGCCATCTGGCACACGTGCGCCCGCAATTCCGCAAAGAGGATTGGGCCGAATATCGCAAGGTCAACGGCATGTTCGCAAAAACGCTGCTTGAAGAGATCCGGCACGTCGAACGCCCGATAGTGCTCGTGCAGGACTACCACCTCGCGCTCGTCCCCGCGCTCGTCAAAAAAAGCCGGCCCGACGCGCAGGTCGCCATGTTCTGGCACATCCCGTGGCCCTCGGCCGCGCAATTTTCCATTTGCCCCTGGCGCAAAGAGTTGCTCGAGGGCATGCTCGGCGCCGACCTGGTCGGCTTCCACACGCAGCAGTACTGCAACAACTTCATGGATACCGTCGCCGCCGAGATCGAAGCGCGCATCGACTTGGAGCGCTTCGCGGTCGTGCGCGGCGGGCACGAAACGCGCGTCGAACCCTTCCCCATTTCCATCGCCTTCCCGGGGAACGCCGAGATAGAAACCCCGCCCGACAGATCGATGCTCGACCAGCTCGGCATCAAAACGCCGCTTTTGGCGCTCGGCGTCGACCGGCTCGATTACATCAAAGGCATTCCGGAGCGCTTCCGCGGCGTCGAATTCTTGCTCAAAATGAACCCCGAATACCGCGAAAAATTCACACTGCTGCAGATAGCATCCCCGACGCGGCACGGCGTCGAGAAGTTCGAAGAATACGCGCAACAGGTGTTCACGGAAGCCGAGCGCATCAACGAGGCCTACGGCACCGAAACCTGGAAGCCCATCGTCATCGAGCACAAAAGCTACTCGCACTCGGATTTGCGCAAGCTCTATCAGCTCGCCGACGTGTGTCTCGTCACATCGCTCCACGACGGCATGAACCTCGTCGCCAAAGAATACGTCGCTGCGCGCTCGCAGGAGAACGGCGTCCTCATCTTGAGCCACTTCGCCGGCGCCTCGCGCGATCTCCCCACCGCGCTCAGCGTCAACCCGTACAGCGCGGAAGAAACCGCCGAGGCGCTCAGGCTCGCCTTCACGATGCCCGAAAGCGAACAGCACCGCCGGATGAAGCAGATGCGCGCGGCGGTGCGTGATTACAACGTGTACCGCTGGTCGGCGGAGATCATCAAGGCGCTCGCGAAGCTGTGATATGGAGCACGCGCGTCGCGCTCTCGAACATATCGGGCGCCGCATGTCTCGCGGGCAGCAGCTCGTGCTCTTCCTCGATTTCGACGGCACGCTCGCGCCCATCGTACGAGACCCCTCGAAAGCGCGCATGGCGAAGCGCACGCACACGCTCGTCGAGCGACTGGCACGGCGCGTGCCGCTTTACATTGTGACAGGACGTTCGTTGCGTGACATACGAAAACGCGCTCGCATACGCGGAGCGCGGTATGCCGGCAACCATGGCATGGAATGGAGCCGCGGTGCCGCGACCGAGAGTGTCCGCGTTTCGAGCGCCGCGCAAAAGGATGTTCGCGACGCGCTGCGGGCACTGCGCCCCCTCCGACGGTACCGAGGCGTTTTTATTGAAGACAAGAAAATATCGGTCGCGTTCCATTACCGCGGTGTTTCGCGGCGTGAGATGCCGGAAGTCATCCAAACAGCGCACCGCGTGCTTGCTCCAATCCTCAAACGCGGCCGCATCGAGGCACTGCAGCAAAAGAAGCTGCTCGACGTGCGCCCGAAGGGCTGGCACAAGGGCGGCTTTGTCCGTTTGGTCATGCGGCACATGCCGAAGAACAGCGTCGCGGTCTATATCGGCGATGATGCGACGGACGAGGACGCGTTCGGCGCGCTCCGCGCGAGCGAGATCGGCATTCGCGTCGGTAAACGTTCTTCAAGTCGCGCGGGGTACTACCTTTCTTCGCAGCGCGCCATGGACGGCTTTCTATTGCGGCTCGCCGCACAGATCGACGACCGCTAGCTCGAGCGGCAGGTGCGGCACGGCCGCATAGCCGATGGCCGCGTACGCGTCGAGAAGTGCACGCAGTGTTTCAGAGTTCACGCCCCGCTCTTTCGAAACTTCTTTGGCGAGCGCGGCGTCCTCGGCGGAAATTCCTTCCGAAAATTCTTTCGCAAGTTCCGGCGCGTAGCGCATGAGGAGCACGACGCGCATGAGGTGGATGAGGAGCTTCGCCAGCATCCGCGCGTCCATGTTGGCGGCGACCGCTTCTTCTATCGCACCGAGCGCGGCTTTCGCGTCCTTTTTCGCGATCCCTGCGAGAAGCCGTCGGACTAATTCCCCACGCGGCGCGCCGGAAACGGTCTCGACCTCCGCAATGTCTATCTTTTTGTCGCGCGAAACGGCGAGAACTTTCTGCAAAATGGAAAGTGCGTCGCGGAACGAGCCTTCCGCAAGGAGCGCTATCAATTCCGCCGCGGAACGCTCGAGCGAGTATCCCTCTTTCTTCGCAACGTCGAAGACCGCTTGCGAAAGCACCTCACGCGTCGGTTGTTTGAATACGTAGATCTCGCAGCGCGACTGTATCGTCTCCGGCACTTTGTCGCGCTCGGTCGTCGCAAGCACGAAAATGGCGTGCGAGGGCGGCTCTTCAAGCGTCTTCAAAAGCGCATTCCACGCCTGCTTCGAGAGCATGTGCGCTTCGTCGATGATGTAGAACTTGTACGGGGAATCAAAAGGTGTGGTTTGCACGCCTTCGCGCAGCTCGCGAATGTTGTCGACGCCGGTGTTGGACGCCGCGTCTATTTCGTAGAGATCTTTGTCGGACGTGCCGAGCGCCTTGGCGAGAATGCGAGCGACGGAAGTCTTCCCCGTGCCGCGGCTCCCCGCGAAGAGGTATGCGTGCGCCACCTTCCCGTTCTTGATAGATTCCTCAAGCGTATCCGTCACCTGCGGCTGCCCGCGCACCTCGGCGAACGATTGCGGGCGGTATTCCCGATATAGCGTCGCGTGCCGGGCTTCCTTTGCCATGATAGGCAGTATACAAAAAGAGACGGCGGCGCACGAGGCGTCGCCGTTTTTTCTCACTGCCGAACATTCACGACATGGGGTCGCCGTTATCATCCAAGCCTTTTGGCCATTCCTTTATACCGACGATTCGCAGAGCCGTGCGGAGCTGGGCAGAACCATTCCGCTGTAGAGACAAAGCGGAGAACATCTTCCTGAGGTCCGTTTGCCTCTGGCACCACGCCTCGGCCAACATGGGTCGGAGGGCTTCCGGGAACTGCATGACGACTGCGACAACATCGATGCTCAACACGAACCGCTTGGTGATCTCCCGCATCTCCGAAGAAAGGGGCGGCATGCGGATCACTTTGCCGATCAAAGCAGGAGGCTTTTGGATTGCCGCTGCGACGTGTTTGGCGAGGGTGTACTCTTTTCGCTTCTCCGCAACGCTGTCCAGAAGATCCAGCAAGCCCTGCCCGCAATATGGCCCCGGCCTCCTCCCGTGAAAAAGCGTCGTGTTCTCCTCGTCGTTTTCCTGTTGCGTTCTTTCGCCATATCGCTCGACGTGCCGCTTCCAGACTGCGACAACAGTTGCTCGCTTCAGGTATTTGTTTTGTATAACGTTCAAAGCGAGTTGTGCCAACGCCTGGGTCGTTACGACTTGCGCAGAAGCTTCGGAGTATCCCATGTTCGAGGCGATTTGCCGATAGGAGTGATTGGTCGCAAAAAGCTGGAACGCACGGTACTTTCGCGGGGGAAGAGATGGCACCTTCCCCACTGTCGCCTCCACCAGTTCTTCGTCGACTACCCAGGAGGACTTGGTCGCCGCGACAGGCTCCACGGCTGTTTTCCCTTTCCCGGCTCGTTTGTTCGCCGGCGGCTTCGCGGTGTGAGCTTTCGTTCCCCTGCTCAATTTCACTTCCAGCCCGCCGACGCCGACGTGCCTGATCTGCGGGTTGAGCCGGAGCGGTACTTGCGCGGGAGGAACGTTATGTTCCGGCGTGAGAACTTTCTTCTTCGACGCAGTCGCGAGCTCCTCGCATGCTACGCAGAGACCTTGCCCGGTCCCCTTCCCCGCGTTGGTCAATTTCACGAGATGGCGTACGCCGTGCTTGATGCACGTTTTGCAAAGACGGAATGGGGATGTACATCCTTCGCATTTCGCGTTGTGTCTGTTCCTGGCAGAACGGATCTTGCACAAGTCTTCCGTAACTTCCCGCTGGTCCTGCTCGAATGCGCACGGACCGAACGTCTTTTCAGCGATCCTGACCCGTGGAATGAGCATTGGTCGGTCCTTTCATGGTTGTTCGGCTGTCAGAGAGCAGCCTATTTTGCAGAATAGAATATCTCTTGTGCTTGGGCAACACTCGTCGTTTCCATGAGCCGGACGCGCAGTTCCTTCGCGCCGTCCCAGCCGGATATGTAGGATTTGAAATGCTTCTTCATGGTCGCGAAATTGGAGACGCCGCCGAGGAGTTCCTCGAAGAGCGCAAGATGCCGCATGAGTGCCTCAAGCCGTTCGCGTGGCGAAGGTGCGTCCTTGCGTCCAGAAAAAAGCCACGGGTTCCCGAAGATGGCGCGCCCGAGCATGACGCCGTCGCACTTCGTTTCGGCGACCTTCGCTTTTGCATCGTCCAGATCTCTTGCATCGCCGTTGCCGATGATGAGCGCGTTGGCCTTCACCCCATTGCGAATATCAACGGCTCGCGCTATCGCGTCCCAGTGCGCCGGTACGTCCGACATTTCCTTGCGCGTTCGCGCATGGAGCGTAACGGCGGCAAGGTCTTCCGCAAGCAGCTCCGGCAGCCACGTCTCGAGTTCGTCTTTGTTGTAGCCGATGCGTGTTTTCACCGAGACCGGTCCGTCGAATCCTTTTTTCGCGGCTCGTATGAGTTCACGCGCGAGCTTCGGTGTTTTGATGAGCGCCGCACCGCAACCGCTTTTCTCGACAGCACGATCGGGGCATCCCATATTGATATCGAGCCCGTCGAATCCGAGTTCCGCAACAATGCGTGCCGCTTGTTCCATCCGCTCCGGCGATGCGGTGAATAGTTGCGCAACGATGGGCCGCTCGATATCGGAATACTCAAGCTTCGCGCGCAATTGCTTCTGCCCGTGCTCATCCGCAAGCAATAATCCGTCGGCTGAGGTGAACTCGGTGAACATGACGGCCGGTTTCCCATATTCAGCTATCAGCCGCCTGAACGCGGCATCCGTCACGTTTTCAAGGGGTGCGAGGGCAAAAATAGGTTTCGGCAAATCGCTCCAAAGATTCTTCATCGGGGCAGGATAGCACGATTTGACACAGCACGCTCCGGAAGGTATTATATGTTCGGGAGGAAAAGATTCTGACGGCTGTATACGTGCGTACCTCCCACGTCCAACACAAGAATGGAACTGTGGCAGCATGAAAGAATCAAGGAAACGCCGACGAAGGTCGGGAATTTTCAAGAGGCCCACACTGGAACTACTTGTAACGTCTTTGGAGGTCGAGAAGAAAATGCCGGCTGATACGCGCCACAGCGTTGCCGCGATGCTATTCTCCGACTTCCACAAGATGGGCAAGAAACTCCAGGATCGCTTTGCCGCGATCATGAACAGGGGGACACCCGACGAGAGACGCCGTATCGGGAGTCTCATTGAAAGAAAGTAACAACAAGCGCTTCTTCACTACTGGGCGGCCCAACGGGCCGCCCTTTCCTTTTTATTACGAAGCCGACTGCTGGCTCTGCCCTTTCAATTTATAGTACACCTTGTCGCCGAAGCGCAGGTCGACGTATTCCAGGTCCTGTTCTTGCCCTTGCAGTGCCTGCGAAGAAAGCACGAGCTGCAGATTGCTGACAAGCGTTCCCGGATCCTGGCCGAACGACGCATACACCGAGAACCCCTCTCCGAGCGGCACGGTAAAATCCTCGTCGCTCTGCACACTCGCGCCTTTGGGTGTGAGGCCGCCCTGCCCGAGGAGTTGTAGAAAGACGACGAGTCCTTGCGCGTGACCGGGCGCGAAGGTTTGCCCGATGGGAGCGGCCTGTGACGAAGTCGCGACGCCGCCCGAAAACACGTACTCGTTCGAGGAGCTCGCGGCCGCCGAAGCGGTGGAGAAAATGAAACCGGTCTTGTCCATGTCGAAACATCCCTCGCCACCGCACCAGAGCGCGAAGGGCAGCCGCTCGGTTATTGCCACCGTAACAGCATCGGCGAGAAGCGACGGGCTCGAAACCACGGCCGACTGCACGCGCGGAAATTGCAGCGGAATGTCTTTTTCGATGAGCGCTTTGGGATACAAGAAAATGTTCGCGCGAGAGAGCAGGTGGTGTGAGCCGTCGTAGATTATCGACTCCGCATAATTTTTTACCGCGTTCGCGGAAACATTCTGCGCGCCTTCGACACTCACCGACAGGACGGAATATTGCGGGAGATAGGAGAGGTAACTCGCCACGAACGAGAGCGCGACGATAAGCGAGAGCACGAGAGAAAGCGCGATGATGCGGGCTCTCCTGCGCCGCGCACGCACCGGCGATATCCTTCTTTGTGGCCGCAGCGGAAGCGGCGGCTGGTCGAGCAAGTGCGCGCCAGGGCTTCGCTTGCGCAGGTCAACTATTCTTCTTGATGACATCGTCGCCCATGTAGCCCCGCAAGACGTCGGGGATCGTTATCGAACCGTCCTTCTCTTGGTAGTTCTCGACTATCTGACAGAGTATCCGCGGCAGCGCAAGCGCGGTGTTGTTGAGCGAGTGCGCGTAGCGCACCGTTCCCTCTTCGTCGCGATAGCGGATGTTGAGCCGTCGCGTTTGGAAATCGTGGAAATAGGAAGATGAGTGCGTCTCGCGATATTTCTTTTCGCTCGGCATCCACGCTTCGATGTCATACTTTTTCACCTGCCCAAGCCCCAGATCGCCGCCGCAGTTGACGACAACGCGGTACGGCAATTTCAACTCCTGCAACAGCTTCTCCGAATTCGCCGTCAGTTCTTCGTGCCACTTCACCGATTCTTCGTGGTTCGCCTCGCAAAGCACCACCTGCTCATATTTCACGAATTCGTGGATACGGAAAATGCCCTTGGTGTCCTTGCCGTGACTTCCAGCCTCGCGCCGAAAGCACGGAGAAAAGGAAAAGAATTTCACCGGCAGATCACTCTTCTCGAGTATTTCATCCATATAAAAACCCATTGATGCGACTTCGGACGTGCCCGCGAGATACTCCCCGTCCTGCGTTTTGTAGAGGTCTTCTTCGCTTTGCGGCAAGTAGCCAGTGCCGACGAACGGTTCGCGGCGCACGAGCGACGGCACGATCATCGGGATGAAATCTTTCTGAGAAAATCTTGACTGCACGAACTGTTCGAGCGCCCAGACGAGTCGCGCGCCCGCGCCCCGCAGAAAGTATCCGCGAAAGCCTGCGACCTTGGCGCCGCGTTCGAAATCCGCCATGTCGTTCTGAAGCATCAATTCGACGTGACTCTTGGGCTCGAAGCCGAATTTGGGCTTGTCGCCCCACGTGCGCACTTCCTCGTTGTTGGCGTCGGAATCCCCTTCCGGCACCGACATGTCCGGCACGTTGGGGACCTGCACCATGAGCGCACGCCACTCCTTTAATACGTCCTGCATGGATTCCTCTTCGAGTTTCAGGGTTTCCTTGACGCCGGTCATCCGCGCGATGATCTCTTTTTTTTCTCCGTCACTCTTAGCGGAAGCGATGGCGTTCGACGCGGCGTTCTGCTCCGCGCGCTTCTCGTCTATGGAAAGCTGGAGTTCCCGACGCTTGTCGTCGAGCGAGAGGAGTTTCTCGATATCCACCTCGATGTGCTTCTTTTTGGCGCCCGCGATAACGATATCCTTATTTTCGCGGATAAATTTGATATCGAGCATGTATAGTAGAATACCACTATGGAATGGGGTCTCAAACTCCTTGCGCCGGAGAGTTTTCCGCCGTTGCTCGGGGAAATCCCGGATGCACCAAAGCAATTACAGATGCGCGGAGAATTGCCAAGCTTCGATAAGAAGTGGTTGGCGGTCGTCGGCTCGCGTGCGATGACGCCCTACGGCAAACAGGCGTGCGATTATCTTGTATCGGGCCTTGCGGGATACCCGATCGTCATCGTGTCGGGCCTTGCCTACGGCATCGACGCGCAGGCGCACCGAAGCGCGCTTGATGCCGGACTTCCGACCGTCGCCGTTCCGGGCTCGGGACTCGATTGGAAGACGTTGTATCCGAGGGCCAACGTTCCGCTCGCAAAAGAGATACTCGAAAAGGGCGGCGCGCTCGTATCGGAAGAGAAGCCCGACACGAAGGCCGCCGATTGGACGTTCCCGCGTCGCAATCGCATCATGGCCGGCATGTGCCACGCCACCCTCGTCGTCGAAGCCAAGGAAAGATCCGGCTCGCTCATCACCGCGAAGCTCGCGACCGATTACAACCGCGAACTTCTCATCGTCCCCGGTTCGATATTCTCCGAAGAGTCGCGCGGCGCGCACCAGTTCCTGCGTCTCGGCGCGGTAGCCGTTACATCCTCCGCCGACATTTTGCAGGCACTTGGCATCGTGCCGGAAACCAAAAGCGCCGCAGCGCGCAACGATCTCTCATCAGACGAGTTGCGCGTCGTCGAGCTCATCGCCTCTCCCATTTCGCGTGACGAACTCATCCGCACGCTCGAGATGTCGACCTCGGAAGCGAACATCCTGCTTTCGACGATGGAGCTCAAGGGCGTCATTGTGGAAGAACTAGGAGTTGTACGGGTTCGATAACGCAGACTTGTCGTGTCCCATCAGGACGTGTAGCATAAAGTCGGATCCACAAGGAAACTACCACCATGACGAATCGACAAGCAAGGATGGGTGTCCGTCAGCGTGCCGAGTGGCTGTGCAAGGCTATCATCGCAAAAACGCCGTTGAAAGCGCTGTGCGATATGTTCGATGCGAAAGAGGATGATCTCCGCATGTTCGTCAAGCTCAATGTTCCGGACATGCTGGATCAGTTCGAAGACATCGTGCGGATGTCGAAGCCCGCGGTTACGCACCGTCCTCCGAGCGTTCCCACACATCGTCGGCGCAGAAGAACAGCTTTTCACCAGGCAGCATCCCCACAGAACGAGACGCGGCTCACGGTGCAGGAGCAGCAGCTTGCAGATCTCCTCTCCGGCGACTTGCGCTTTTCGGAAGAGGATCGCCCCTTCAACCAGTTGCCCGAAGAAGTCCGGGACCAGCTCCGCGAGAAAGTCGATGATTTCATGATTTGGAGGGAGCGCGAGATGCTCCATCCTCGATCGAGGCTCTGAATCCCAGTGCCGGGTCTGCGTGAGTGCAGACCCGGCATCTTGTTTGTATCCGACACTTTCTTGTTATATAACCTTCGCAGCGTATGTGTTGCGTGTTGCGTCGCGTATCTGGCAACAGATACAAAGGAACGCGACATGGCTAGGAAACCGAGATTCTGGAAAAGTCTTCCGCCCGAAGACAAAAAAGGGATCGTCAAAAGCCTGCTCGGGGCAGGCTACACCCGGGAAGCAGTCGGTACTGCGTTGGGCACTACCAAGGACGCAGTCGTGGGCTACCAGCATCGGAAACTTCCCGAACTGACCGGCCAATCGGAGGGAACGCTCGATTTCGTGCCGGAAGACGTGTTGCGTGATCTCCTGACGAAGGTCTGGCCGGTTGAAAGCGGTACGTCTTCGGCTGCAACCGAACAAGATTTAACTTCGGATGAACCTGGTCGAGTTGTGACCCACAAACTCGCGAACGCCTGGAATCAATGCAAGTATTCTGGCGGGTGCGGATACGAACGTCTCCCTGGGATGAACAATTGCGGACGTCCCGGACACGACAAATGAGTTCTGTTGCGTTGAGTTGCCCGGCACTTGTCGGGCATCTTTTTTATGGAAACAACTTGACACGTGCTAGTGTTGTGAAGTATCAATGCCAACTCGCATGAAACTCGTAATAGTAGAATCGCCCGCAAAAGCGAAGACGATCGAGAAATATCTCGGGAAGGATTTTACGGTGCGCGCCTCGGTGGGCCACATCCGCGATCTTCCCAAGAGCAACAAGGACGCCGTCGACGTGGAGGGCGGCTTTGTGCCGCGCTACCAGATCGTCGCGGAAAAACAGAAGGTCATTGATGAGCTGGAGCGCGAGGCTCGGAAGGCGGACGAAGTCATTCTCGCGACCGACCCCGACCGCGAGGGCGAAGCGATAGCGTGGCACTTGGCCCAGACCATTGGGCTCAAAAAACCTAAGCGCATCGTCTTCCACGAAATAACCGAAACGGCAGTGCAGGATGCCTTGAAGCATCCGCGCGCGATAGATGACGAGCTGGTACGCGCGCAGGAGGCGCGCCGTGTTCTCGATAGGCTCTTTGGATACGACCTCTCCGGACTCATCTGGAAAAAGGTACGGTATGGCCTTTCCGCAGGCCGCGTCCAGTCCCCCGCCCTGCGTATATTGATGGAACGTGAACGGGAGATACGAGCCTTCGTGCCTGAGAAATTCTGGGTACTCGAGGCTGATCTCAAAACAAAGAAAAACGAAAAATTCACGGTCATTTGCTCGGAAGAGCCGAAGACGGAGAAAGAGGCCGACAAAATATTGAAGGCCGCGCAGGAAGGTTCGTGGAGCGTAAAGAGCTTGGAGGAAACGGAGGCCGCCCGCCAGCCGCGCGCACCCTTCACGACCTCGACCCTGCAACAGGTCGCATCGACCCGCTTCGGCTTCTCCCCCTCGCGCACGATGCGTATCGCGCAAAAATTGTACGAGGCCGGACACATCACGTATATGCGCACCGACTCGACGAACCTTGCGAAAGAGGCACAAGGTGCCTTGATCGCGCTCGTGCGCGACGAGTACGGCGAGAAGTACGTGTCTCCGCGCGTCTACAAAACCAAGAGCAAGTCCGCGCAAGAGGCGCACGAAGCGATCCGTCCCTCGAATCCGCGTAAGGTCTCTGCGGGAGGCAACGACGAGCAGAAAAAACTCTATCAACTAATACGCGCTCGCGCGCTCGCCTCGCAAATGGCGGCGGCGTCCATCATGCGGACGAAACTGACGGCGACGGTCGCGGATGCGCCCGATTTTGCCGCCAATGGTTCGCGCATCATCTTTGACGGCTGGCTCAAGGCCGACCCGGCCGCGCGCGGCGAGGACGTTGAGTTACCGAAGGTCGCTGCGGGCGATCCGTTGACCCTCATCGAGGCCCGTTCCGACGGGCGCGAAACGCAGCCGCCTGCGCGCTACTCCGAGGCAGGTCTTGTGAAGGAATTGGAAAAAAGAGGCATCGGACGGCCGAGCACGTACGCTTCTATTATTAAGACGCTCGAAGACCGTGGCTACGTGGAGAAACAAGGCCGCACGCTCCTGCCAACGGCGACCGGCGATGTTGTGTCGAGTTTTATCGAAACGAATTTCGGCGACTATATTTCCGATACCTTCACGGCTGAAATGGAGAACGAGCTTGACGAGATAGCGGAGGGAAAAAGAAAGTATGAAAAGACGCTCAAAGATTTCTACTCTCCCTTTAACAAAGCGGTGAAATCAAAAGCGAAGATCCCGAAGATAACTTCGATGGGCGACGCGCCAGAAGAATTCCCCTGCCCCATTTGCGGCGGACCGATGGAATACAAACTCTCGAAGAACGGACGGTTCATGTCGTGCAAGCGTTTTCCGGAGTGCCTTGGCGCGCGCAAGGAAGATGGTTCCGAAATAGCGCCGCCGAAAGAGTTGAACGAACCGTGCCCGCTCGATGGCGGCAAGCTCATCGAGCGCGAAGGCCGTTATGGGCGTTTCATCGCCTGCGCGAACTACCCGAAATGCAAATTCGTGAAGAAAGACCCGGTCGAAGAAGCGAAATCGAAGACCGGTGTGCAATGCCCCGTGTGCCACAAAGGAGAAATGGTCGAACGGCGCGGACGCTTCGGCCTCTTCTATGCGTGCTCGAACTACCCCGACTGCAAGAACACCATCAAAGCGCGGCCGACCGGTCGCATCTGCGAAGTCTGCGGTTCCCTGATGATGGAAGGAACGAAGACCATCCCCGAGCGCTGTTCGAACAAAGGGTGCCCCAACCACAACCCGCATAAGCTCGCCGGAAAGAAGTGATACTTCATTGCCAAGTTCACTGTCAGCAGTATTATCAGTGAATGACAGCCGCAACGCCCAGGCCACTGAAGGAAATTCTCGACGCAATGTCGTCCAAGGACACCTCGGACATCGACCTCGTCTCGAAAGCATACGAATTCGCCGAGACCGCGCACAAGGACCAGAAGCGTTACTCGGGCGATCCCTATTTCATCCACCCGGCAGAGGTCGGTTTTTCTCTCGCGCAGGCGGGAATGGATGCACACGCGATCGCGGCTGGCCTTTTGCACGACACCATTGAAGACGCCGGCGTGAAGCCCGCAACGATCGAGGAGCAATTCGGCAAGGAGGTCTTGACGCTCGTCGAAGGCGTCACGAAACTCGGCGCTCTACGCTATCGCGGCCTTGAGCGACACACCGAATCGCTCCGCAAACTCTTCGCGGCGACCGCAAAGGACATCCGCGTGCTCATCATCAAACTGATGGACCGCCTGCACAATGCGCGCACGCTCGAATTCGTGCCGAAGGAAGAAAAGCGCACGCGCATCGCGCTCGAGACGCTCGAGATATACGCTCCGATAGCGGACCGCCTCGGCATGAGCCTTCTCAAGCAAGAGCTCGAGGACGCGGCGTTCCCTTTCGCGCAGCCGAAAGAGTACGAGAAAACGCGCGAGATATTCAAGGAGCGCAAGCATGAGAACGAGAAGCGGCTCGAGAAGACCGAGCACGACCTCAAGCGCGAACTCGGAGAGGCGGGGCTCTTGAATTTCCGTACCGAAGCGCGCGTCAAAGGCGCGTACAGCCTCTTCCGCAAACTCGAGCGCAAGAGTTGGGATTTTTCGAAGGTGTACGACATGCGCGCGCTGCGCGTCATCTTCCCGACGGTCGCCGATTGCTACTCGGCGCTCGGCGTCATCCACGCGCACTGGCGTCCGGTGCCCGGCAAGATAAAGGATTACATCGCCTTCCCGAAACCCAACGGCTACCAATCCATCCATACGACCGTGTACACGGGCGACGGCGGCGCCATCGAGATACAGCTGCGCACCGAAGCGCAGCACCGCGAAGCGCTTTTCGGCATCGCGTCCCACCTGACCTACAAAGAATCGCTCGAGGGCGGCAAGCGGCGCAGCAGTCTCGACTGGCTCCGTCAATTCTTCCCCGGTCGCGGAAAGAACGCGGACAAGCTTGCGCCGAACGAACGGGGCGGCGTGCCGGAGTGGGTCACGGAACTCGCTCACGCGCACGGCGATCAGGAGTCCGAGGAATATCTCGACACCCTGAAGACCGATTTTTTCAGCCACCGCGTATTCGTCTTCACGCCAAAAGGCGACGTCATCGACCTGCCCATCGAAGCCACGCCGATCGATTTCGCGTATGCGGTGCACTCCGATCTCGGCAACCACATGTCCGGCGCCCGCGTCAACGGCAAAATGGTGTCGCTCGAAACCCCGCTCCGGAACGGCGACATGGTGGAAATAATCACGAAGCCTGCAGGAAAACCGTCACGCAAGTGGCACGACATCGCGAAGACGAGCATGGCGAAGAAGCACATACGCGCGGCGCTCTCGGCGGCGGATAGGAAAAGGTAGGGAGCAGCCCGCTTACACATCCTCTTTACTTTCCACTTTCGATAAAGCAACCTTTCGCCCTCAGGGTCCGGCACAGATATGGACGCCGAGGTGAAATTGAACACGAGTAAAGAGGATGTGTAAGCGGGCTGCCATTGGTCGAGGTGGCGCGGAGTGGGTCGTTTTTGCTATCTTCTTCGAACAAAAAGACTTTTATATATGTGCCGGACCCTAACGTGAAGTTACAACATGCTCGAACGCGAGAGGGCAAAAACGACCCACTCCGCGCCACCTACACCGAAAAATTCGAGATAGAGTACAGGTCGTCGGACCCGTCACTTGCGGACCCTTGAGGAGCAGATGGTTCCTCCCCGACTTGCTCGGATGGCGCGGAAGCGGGCGGTTGCGTGGCGCCCGCGCGAGAGACCATGTCGCGGATGTGCGCGAGATCGTCGACGGAAAAGAATTCTATCAACACCTTCCCGCCCTGATCCTTTTTCTCGATGCGCACGCGCGTGCCGAATTTTTCGGTAAGTTCGCGCTCGAGGAGAAGGAGTTCCGGCGTGAGGTCACCCTTGCGCGCGCGCTCCGTCGCGATCCGCCGCGCCATTTGTTCGGTATCGCGCACAGTGAGACGCTTGGCGATAACTTCTTTGAAAAGCGTCACCTGTTCGGCCGCTCTGTCCATGAGCATCAGAAGAGGCCGCGTGTGACCTTCGCTTATTTCCCCGCTCGAAAGCGCGTCTTGCATTTCTTTGGGCAACCCCAAGATGCGCAGCGTGTTGGAGACGTACTCGCGACTCTTACCGACTCGTTTTCCTATCTCGGCATGCTTCAGGCCGAACTCGTTCGCGAGGCGCTGGAAAGCCAAGGCCCGATCGATCGGGTTCAGATCTTCGCGTTGTAAGTTCTCGATGATGGCGATCTCGAGTTTCACCCGGTCGGAATCTTCGGCCGTGCGGATGACGACCGGCACTTCGCGCACGCCGGCCATCTTCGCCGCGCGAAGCCTTCGCTCGCCGGCTATCAGTTCGTACTCGACGGAAATACCTTCCCCAGGCCGTTCTATCTCTTTGCGCGTAACAGTAAGGGGTTGGAGAACGCCATAGCTGCGTATCGACTCCGCGAGGGACGCGAGCGCAGCCTCGTCGAAAGTCTTTCGCGGCTGGAACGGATTGGGTTTTATCCTTTCAACCTCGACCCAAAAAATGGAATCATAGCGTCCATTACCTGGCATAGCGCAAGTATATCACGCTCATTTTTAACTCGTGTTGAAGTTTTTTACAGCTTTTATCGATATGACACATGCTATACTTTTTCGCATGCAAACCTACTCGATCAGGTCCGCCGACATGGTGCTCGACGCGCCGCATGCGCGCGGGCGCACCTACATATTGAAACTGCGCGACCTGCCTCCTGCGGAAAAGCCGCGGGAAAAACTTCTCGCGCTCGGCGCCTCCGCGCTTTCGGTCGCGGAACTCATCTCCCTCGTGCTCGGGAACGGGACCACGAAGGAGGACGTCCGCACGATGAGCGAGAGGATCGTGCGCGAGTACGGCGAACGCAGCCTTGCAGGCGACACCGATCCGGAGAAGCTCAGCAAGGACCTCGGCATTCCGCTCGTGAAAGCGATGCAGATCGCGGCATGCGCGGAGCTCGGCAGGCGCTTTTTCAGCAAGAACGAGCGGGGGCTTGTCGTCGTGCGCACGGCGAGCGACGTTTTCGACTACCTCAAAGATATGCGCGACCTTTCCAAGGAGCACCTGCGCGGGCTCTACCTCGACAATCAGCACAAGGTCATCCACGATGAAGTCATTTCGATAGGCACCATCGATGCCAATCTCGTGCACCCGCGTGAAGTGTTCAAGCCGGCGCTCGAATATTCCGCCGTCGCGGTCATTCTCGCGCACAACCACCCGTCCGGCTCCACGGAGCCGAGTGAAGCCGACATCGGGATAACGAAACAGCTCGTGCAAAGCGGAAAGATAATGGGCATCCAACTTCTCGACCACGTCATCATCACGAGGACCGCGTTTGCGAGCATCCCCGTCTCGTATGACTAGCGCCTACGCCGTGCGCTCGCCGGTCTTTTTTACCGGCGCACCGTTCGGATTTTCTTTCGTGCGCGATATGCCGCGGGAGGACGCGTTCCGCCGCGTCGAATTCCACGTCGCGAGCGGCGATTATTTCGGAACGCTCGCAACGCTGATGCAGTTGATGGCCGACGCGATAGCTTCGGGAGACGCTGCCGCGAAGCAGCGATGTATCACAACATTGAAAGAATTGTCGGAAGATCTCGTGTACCTCCAGGAGCGATACGCGATACGGAAAAAATAAAATCAAAAGGGTCCGTTCGCATTCCGGCGTCGGACCCTTGGAGTTTTCTTATTCATGCCACGTCTCCTTATTCCGCAGCCATCTGCTGCTGTTGCCTGAGAACGGTCTTAACGACGACATCGCATCTCTCGCCGATAGTTCGTACTGCATCGCCGTGTGCAAGGTCGTAGGTCGTGCGCAGCGGCCAGGAAAATTCATGCTTAGTTCCATCATCGAGTCGATAGCTGAGTGACGTTTGCCACCCACCTATTTTCTCGCGGATGTATATCTTGGGGTACCGAGCATTCCGAGGAATGTCCATTACCTCCTCCAATCGGCAGACGCAGAACATGCTGCCGGAAAACATCCAAGCACATTTCCATTCGAGAATCAATTGAACTTGTTCATCGCGATCTCGCGTCCGTCGGTGACGATCATTTCGACGGCGTCGGCGACGCGTTTGAAGATCCGTTTCAATTCTTCGAGTTCGTTCGGCTTAAAGCGAGTGAGGATGAAATTGACGACGACTTTTTCGCCGACGGGTTTTCGGATAGCGCCGCTCGCGGTCGACGGCGAGACGCCGACGCGGATGCGGACGAACTTTCTCGTCTTCAACGCGCGCTCGATGGATTCAATTCCCTTGTGGCCGCCCGATCCTCTGTCGAACGAGAGCTTCATGGTGCCGAGCGGAAGGTCGAGATCGTCGTACACGACTATCAAACGTTCCGCTGCCTTCTGACTTTTCACGAATTTCGCGAGCGCGGCGCCGGATTTGTTCATAAACGTGTCGGGTGCGACCAAAACCGCGAGTGTTTTGCCTATCATGCCGCGGCTGACGCGCGCTTTCGCCTTTTTGTCCTCCTTCCACTCGCCGAATGTGCTCGCCTTCGCAAAAAACTCCACCGCCATGCGTCCGGTGTTGTGCCGCGTCGACACATATTCCTCTCCGGGATTGCCGAGACCCGCGATGATCCACGTCATTGGGGTAGATAATAGAACAAAAAGTGACAAAACAGAAACAAAAACCCCTTTCCCGCGCGTTTTTCGTGATGGAACACTGCGATTGCTTTGTGTCAATGACACTCGCAAGTATAATGATGCGCACATGACCTCCGTTAGAAAGAATTCCGACGGTGGATTTCTCCAAAAGGTTTCGCTGCAACGATTTCTCACGAAGAGGAACCTGTCATAAGCCGATCCGTATGGACCAAACTCGGGATCCGAAGCACGAATCGTACCTTTCGCTCGGTCTTTACACGCTCATCGCGCTTTTGCTCGCGCTCCTCATACGATTTTTTGTCGCGGCGCCGTACGTCGTCGACGGAACGTCGATGCTTCCGACGTTCCAGAACTGGAATTATCTCATCATCCAGAAAATGACGGCATGCCTGCCGGGATTTTCCTCGTGCATGTACCTCGGGGAGCCGCAGCGAGGCGATGTCGTCGTTCTCGATCTGCCCGAACAGACGTCCCGCGCGCTCATCAAGCGCGTCATCGGACTTCCCGGCGACACGGTCGTCATTTCCGGCTCGAAGCCGACGATCACCATCATCGATGCGAGTGACCCGAAGGGATTCGTCTTGAACGAACCGTACATCGATCCGAACAATTACGGCGGCCCGACCGACATGCGCGTGACACTCGGCGAAAATCAGTACTTCGTGCTCGGCGACAATCGCGGTGTCTCCGCAGATTCGCGCACGTGGGGAATTTTGCCGCGCCAAGATATCGTCGGCCGCGTCATTCTGCGTTTGTATCCCGTGAACGAACTTGGCATCCTTCCGGGCGAAGCTCGCTACGCGGGTCCGACCCAAACCAACAACGCGTCATGATACGGATCCGCGACACAAGGCACCAAAGCACCGCCGCGCTTCTCGGGAACGCGATCGCCATCGCCGAGTACTACGGATTCGCGCCGCTCGAAGAAGCGCTGCGCGCGCAAAGCGGAAAGCGTCTTCCCCCTCTTCCGAAGAACGACACCGAAATCTCGTTTACGAGACGCGAAGAGCGGCCGCTCGCGCAGATCGCGCGTCGTGCGGTGCAATTCGCGCGCGCCGGTGCAATGCCGGAAAGTGGCGCGCATCTCTTCTGGCGGACGACACAAGGCAACGGTTCCATTCCCTCCATCTCGCTCGAACTCCACGTCGTCGGCGCGCGCGGCGCGATAGCCGAAGCACTGCTTCTCATCGTCGCCTCGACCATCGCCCAGGAAGCGGGACTGCCGGAGCGCGTGCTTTCCATCAACAACATCGGTTCGTTCGAATCCTCCAACCGTTACGTGCGCGATGTCGGGACGTACTTACGCAAACACATCGACACCATTTCGCCGACGCTTCGACCCCGCGCGGCGACCGACCCCTTGGGCACGCTCGTACAATTAATAGAGCGCGGACACCCGGCGGTCCCGCGGGCGCCGCAAGCGATGGAATACCTCACCGAGGAAGAGCGCCGCAGATTCTGGGAGATACTCGAATACCTCGAATTTTCGGGGCTTTCCTACGAGCTCTCTCCCTCCATCCTCGGCAGCCGCGACTGCTGGGCGCATGCTCTCTATGAGATATCGACGATGGATCAGGAGACCAATACGCGTATCCCGATAGCCTTCGGCGGACGCTACGATCCCCTGGCGGCCCGCTTCGGCGCCCCGACCGGTGCGGCAACTATCACGATATCGTACGAGATCAAAGGGAAGACTCGCGTCAAACGCGAGGTCGCGGGTGTCCCTTCCATTTACTTCGCGCATCTGGGGCTCGAAGCGCGTCGCGCGTCGCTGAAGGCGCTCGAGATATTGCGTCACGCCGAGATCCCTGTTTACCACAGCCTTCTCTTCGAGCGAATCGGCGAACAAATGCTGCAGGCCAAGGGGCTCGCCGCTCCCTATGTGCTCATCATGGGATACAAAGAAGCGACCGAGGGAACCATCATGGTGCGCGAAGTCGCGACCAATTCGCAAGAATCCATTCCCCTTCCGGAATTGCCGGGCTACCTCAAGCGCAGACGAGTCGGCAACTCCAGGAGCGGCATCGCGGCGTAGTCTTGCCCATCCCTTCACTGCGTGCTACAGTGTCGCCTCATGGCAACGAATGCAGAAGTGCAGAAGAGCGGGAGCGAGAATTCGCTTTCGACCATTCGCAAATTTTCCCGCCGCGTGCAGGGCACGGGGCTCGTGAAGACCGCGCGCAAGCAGCGCTATTTCGAACGACAGAAATCGAAGACCGTTCAGAAGAAACGCGCGCTCAAGATGCTCAAGCGCCGCGCCGACTACCAAAAGGCCGTCAAGGAAGGCAAGATCGCGGAACGCGACGTGCGCGGCCCGCGTCCCAATATGCCGATGCGCCGCGAGAACGAAGCTCCCCGCTCGCAGTCCGGACTCGGCGACGCAACTCCGATCGCTCGCTAATGCGGAACGCTTCGCTCGCAATACGGAAGACAATGCGCGGCCCCCTGCCGCGCGTACCGTTCGAGAAACTCTCGAAAGAAATCCTCGGCGGCCAGTACGAGCTCTCTCTCGTCGTTTGCGGCGATGCCCTTGCACGGCGTATGAACGAAGAGTACCGGAAGAAAACGTACAGGCCCAACGTCCTCTCATTTCCCCTTTCAACTCATGAGGGCGAGATATTTTTGAACGTGCAACGTGCCGCGCGAGAAGCGAAAAAGTACGGGACGACGCTGCGAAAGCGCGTCGCGCTCCTGTTCGTGCATGGTTGTTTTCATCTCAAGGGCCTCACGCACGGGAGAGCCATGGAAGCGAAGGAACGCGCAATTCTGTCGAGGTTCAACCTTGCTTAAAATCCAGGTGAAGATTTTCACAAAAACGAGGTTTTCCGTGCCCGTTTTCGCGGTACAATAGGCGGAATGGCACGAAAAGCGTACTGCGGGATCGACATCGGGACCTACCACGTGAAGGTGGTCATCGCGTCTCCGGCCGAAAATCCAGAACTCCCAATGCAGATCCTCGGCACCGGCACCGCCACGTCGCGTGGGCTGCGTCATGGTTACATCGTCGACCGCGCGGAAGCGACGCGCAGCGTCAAAGAGGCGCTCGCAAGAGCTTCGAGTTCGGCGCGCGTGCAAATACGCTCCGCGCGCGTGGGGCTTGGCGGCGTGGGTATCGATGAGATCCGTTCATCGGGCGACGTCACACTCACGCCTTCCGGCGGCATCGTCACGCAACAGCAGATAGACCGCGCGATGCGCGAGAGCGAGAAGCGTGCGTCGCAGAAACTGACGAACCGCACCATCATCCACACGATCCCGCTCGAATATCGCGTCGACGGATCGAAAGTGTTCGGAGCCCCTATCGGCATGCAAGGCACGAAACTTGCGGTCGACACGCTCCTCATCACCATGTTCTCGCAACATCATGACGACCTCGTGGAAGCGGTCGAAGCCGCCGGCGTCGAAGTGGATGGTGTCATGGCGGCGCCGCTCGCCGCGTCGTTCGTAACGCTCACGAAGGCGCAGAAAACGGCTGGTGTGTGCCTCGCCAACATCGGCGCCGAAACACTTTCGATCATCGTGTTCGAGGACGACACGCCCATTTCCATAAAAGTGCTGCCGACCGGCTCTTCCGATATCACCAACACTATCGCGCTCTCGTTCCAAATTCCCCTTCCGGAAGCTGAGCAGATGAAACGCGGCGCGGTGACCGGTTCGGAAATTCCCATCCGTAAAATGGACACGCTCGTACAACAGCGGCTCAAGGAAATGTTCGCGCTCGTCGGTGCGCACCTCAAATCGATCGGTCGCGCGAGGCTCCTGCCCGCGGGCATCGTGATAACCGGCGGCGGCTCGGGACTCGCCTCAACGCAAGAGATAGCCAAGGCGATATTGAAACTGCCCTCACAGGTCGGACAGATCGGTCACATGCCCCGCAGCGCGGCGGTGGATGCGACGTGGGCGGTCGCCTACGGCTTGTGCCGGTGGGCGTACGCCGAGGACAACGCGGACAAATCCTCCTCGCTCGGAGAGGTCTTGGGTGGCGGCTGGGAGTCGCTCAAACGGGCGTTCAGAAGTTTGTTGCCGTAAAAAACGGAGAAACGGAGAGGAGGATATGTCAACTTTGCGCGCTCTGTAAAACTGCTATCATGCGCAGACTATGGCCAAGTCAGTGAAGCCCGACGTTGAAAGTTTCGCGCGAATTCGGGTGGTCGGGGTCGGTGGGTCGGGCGGAAACGCCGTCAATCACATGGTCCAATCCAAGGTGGAAGGCGTCGATTTCATCGCCGTCAATACCGATGCGCAGGACCTCCACAAATCAAAAGCGAAAAAGAAGATACACATCGGCAAAACGCTGACGCGCGGCCTCGGGACCGGCATGAACCCGGACTTGGGCAAACAAGCGGCGGATGAGACGCGCGAAGACATCCAGGATGCGGTGAAAGGCTCCGACATGGTGTTCATCACCTGCGGCATGGGCGGCGGCACCGGGACCGGCGCGGCCCCCATCGTCGCGAAGATCGCGCGCGACATGGGCGCGCTGACCGTCGGCGTCGTCACTCGCCCGTTCGCGTTCGAAGGCGCGCAGCGCCTGCGCATCGCCGAGCAGGGCCTCTCCGAACTCCGCAAAGCCGTCGACGCGCTCATCATCATTCCCAACGACAAGCTCTTGCAGATCGTCTCTCGCGATACCGGCATCAAGAACGCCTTCGCGATGTGCGACGACATCTTGAAACAAGCCGTCGAGGGCATTTCCGACCTCATCACGCAAACGGGCATCATCAACGTCGACTTCGCCGACGTGCGTTCCATCATGCAGAACGCGGGGTCGGCACTCATGGGCATCGGGGTCGCGATGGGCGACAAACGCGCCGAGCTCGCTGCGAAAGCCGCCATCAATTCTCCGCTCCTCGAAGTTTCCATTACTGGTGCCAAGGGCGTGCTCTTCTCCATTGCCGGCGGCGAGGACCTCGGTATGCTCGAAGTGCAGGATGCCGCCAACGTCATTACGGAAGCTATCGATCCAGAGGCGAAGGTCATCTTCGGCGCCGTCACCGACGAGAGCCTCAAGAAGGGCCAGGTGCGCGTCACTGTCATCGCGACCGGCTTCCCCGAGAGTTCGACCCGCGCCGCGTCGCTCTTTGCAGGACAGCGACCCCGCAAGAGCGAGGAAATTCCTCCCGCTGCCGCCCCCATTCGTGAGCGCATCATTATCGATGACACCGAGAAACGCGAAAAGGCGAAGCCTGTTGCCAAGCCGGAGCCTGCGCGCGTCGCCGAACCGACCAAAGAGGAGGAAGACGACGACATGTGGGGCGGGTTGCCCTCGTTTTTGCGCAGAAAGTGATATACTAGCGTTCCATGAACGATTCCACCTACGAACTTTTGATCGTGGGCGGCGGCCCCGCAGGGGCCGCCGCGGCCATCTACGCCGCGCGCAAGCGCATCAAAACCCTCTTTTTGACGACCGAATGGGGCGGTCAGAGCGCCGTTTCGAGCGAGATACAGAACTGGGTCGGGACGCCCAAGATAATGGGCACCGACCTCGCCGGCGCTTTGAAAAAACACGTTGAATTGTACAAAGGCGACGTGCTTGAGGTCGTCTCCCCCGCCGAAGCTGTCGAACTGACACCTTTCGACGACCACGTCGAGATAAAAACGAAGAAGGGACAAACGTATTCCGCAAAATCGGCGCTCATCACGACGGGCGCAGAGCGCCGCAAACTTGAGGTGCCCGGCGCGGCCGAATACGACCAAAAAGGCCTCACCTACTGCGCGAGCTGCGACGGTCCGCTCTACGCCGGAAAGGATGTCGCCGTTATCGGCGGCGGTAACGCGGCCTTTGAGACCGCGCTCCAACTCCTCGCCTATTGCAAAACCGTAACTCTTTTGAATCGCACCGAGAATTTCCGTGCCGACGAAATATCCATCGCCGCCGCGACCGCGTACTCGAACATGCACATCATCAAGAACGCCGTGCCGACGCAGGTTGTTGGTGCGCAGTTCGTGACAGGAATAAAATATAAAGACACAACCAGTGGCCAAGAGACATTGTTGCCCGTCGAAGGTATTTTCGTCGAAATAGGCCTTCTGCCGAACACGACGTGGATCGGCGACAAACTCGAGAAAAATCAGATCGGGCAGATCAAAGTGAACCCCAAAACGCAACGGACCTCGCATCCGCTCATCTGGGCCGCGGGCGACTGCACCGACGGCCTCTACCATCAGAACAACATCGCGGCTGGCGACGCCGTCAAAGCGCTTGAGGACATCTACATGGCGCTTCGGAGAAACTGATTAACCTTTCTTCTGTTTGCGTAGCAACTCCAGAGCTGCCTTATCTCCTTCACTCAAGTCGTCCGGGGCGCTTGTGATGTCTTCGTTTATAGGTGCTAGCTCTTCGAATGTCATTCCAACTGGGTGCTCGAAACCGGCAATTGGTATTATTCCTAAATGCCCCCCATCATCCGTTGCAAATGCAATTTGATATTGCCCTTTGAGCGCGTGATGTTCAATTCGACTCATGTGCGCATTCTCGTGTGAGAGTATCTTCCGAACCTCACCCTCGGGGAGTAGTTCACGAAGGCAGTAACTGAATTCAGCTATGGATCGTACCGCCACAATATTAGGCATATCTAGAATCGTTGATGCTCGATTGACATATTCTTCTTCACTAACCTTTCCTTCTGACCATTCAACAGCAAGCCTCTCCCCCTCGATCAAGACATTTTGCATTTCCTTATAGGGAATCGCGGCAAGCCTTGCCCGTTTAATTTGAGCCATGATCGGGCGCATTTTCTTCTCGAACGATTCTTCTGCCTCGAATGACATACAAACTCTAGTGCCTGAAATGTCGAACTCCAGTAAAGACCATCGCCATGCCGGCTTTGTCGGCTGCGTCGATCGACGCCTGGTCGTTCTTTGAACCGCCGGGCTGGACGATGGCCGTCGCGCCTGCTTCGGCAGCGGCTTCGACGCAATCCGGGAACGGGAAGAACGCGTCGGAGGCCATGACCGAACCCTCGAGCGAAAGCTTTGCCTCCGCCGCCTTCACCGCGGCGATCTTCGCGCTGTGGATGCGGCTCATTTGGCCCGCGCCGATGCCGATCGTCGCACCATCCTTTGCGTAAACGATGGCGTTGGACTTCACGTGCTTCACGACCTCAAAAGCGAATTTCATGTCGGACCATTCCGCTGCCGTTGGTTGTCGTTTTGAAACGACCTTCGGCTTGTTATTCGAATCGACGTTGACGTTGTCGCGCGACTGTACGACGTAGCCTCCCGCGATCGAACGCACGAGCATGCCATCCGCCTTCTTGTCCGGCATTTCGCCGGTGAGGAGCAGCCGGAGGTTTGGTTTTACGGAAAGGATACCGAGCGCGTCTTCGTCAGCCGCCGGTGCGATCACTACCTCGAGGAACAGTTTTACCAACTCGCTCGCAACGGCTTCGTTCAGGGTCGAGTTCGCAGCGACAATGCCGCCGAAGGCGGAAACCGGATCGCACGCGAGCGCCTTGAGATAGGCTTCCTCCAAGCTCTCGCCTGTCGCCACGCCGCAGGGGTTCATGTGCTTCACGATGACGACAGCCGGGTCTTCGAATTCCGCGACGCACTCGAATGCGGCGTCCGCGTCCGCAAGATTGTTGAAGCTCAATTCTTTGCCTTGTACCTGCTTTGCACGGGCGACGCCCGGCCGCATATCGTCCTCGTTCACGTACAATGCGCCGCTTTGATGAGGATTCTCGCCGTAGCGAAGCTTCTGCGCCAGTTTGAGACGCAACACGAGTTCTTCCGGCATCTCCTGCATACTATTGTGCGACGACCGTGACCGACCCTACCGCATCGTCGTTCAGGTGGTCGTGGTAGCCCCACACGCCGACTTTGTTGAATGTGAAGCTGTAGCTCGTGCCGCCCGCGCACTCGTCGAACGGCGGCACGCCCGTGTAGCCCGATGCGCAGTGTTGTTCCATCGTCGTGCCGTCGTAGCCGTTGTGGAGGTCGTGCGGGTCCGACGCGATCCACATGTCGCCCCCGGTCGAAATCCAGGTGACGGTGCCGCCCTGCGCCACCCTCGCGTCCGCAGGACTGAAAGAACTGCCGTTGTACGTCACGGTAACCGACGTCGGAATACCTGTGCCGGATCCGGAGGGAAGGGTCGCGCCTTGCTGCGAGGAAGGAGTGCTTGTTTGCGAATTCCCGACAGGCTGCGTCGTGGCAACCTGCCCCCGCGTCGAGCTCCACCACCAAAAAGCGCCGACAGCGATGACAACGACCACTACCACCCAGGCGAGCTGTTTTCCCGTGCTCATACGGCGGCAGGCGCTCGTTTGCGCGCGAGGTATTCCTTGCCGTGACCAACATCGGTATTTATCGGAATATTCCGCTTGCACAGATCGCACTCCGCTTCGGGCCACTGTTCCATATGCACGGTCAGCATCGAAACAAATTCATCCGGATTGCCGAGAGCTTTCTTCGTCACCCCGCCGCGATTGACCACTGCAACGGCCCCAACGACGTCGCCGCCCACTTGCCGCGCCTCCGCTATGACCTTTTTAAGAGAGCCGCCCGTCGTCACGAGATCTTCGACAACGAGCGTCTTTCTGCCTTTCACGATATCTTCGTACCCGCGCTTGATGATGAAGTCTTCGCCGTCTTTGTCGGCGTACGCGCTGTAGACCTCCCTGCCTTCAAGGTCGGAGAGGTGGTGCGCGACCCATTGCGAGAGGATAATGCCGCCGGTCGCAGGTCCGACGACCACTTCCACGCCCTTCCCCGCGAAGCGCTCCGCAATACTCCGGCAGATCTTGGAGACTTCGCCGGTATACGGGTACACGGCGTTCTTGTTGATGTAGGTGTTGGCATGAAGTCCCGACACGAACACGAAGTGACCGCTCCGGAACCCTCCGACTTTTTGATAGATATCCAATACGTCGGCCTCGTTCATAGAAAGGGATTATAGCGCACGTTTGATGGCGTCGTGAAATCCGCGCGCGGCCTTGCCCGCAGCCTCGGCAAAATCAGGTCCCGAAGAGGCGTACAGGATCGCTCGCGAGACCGAAAGCACAAATCCGGCGCCGTTCGAATCCTTTGCCGCGGCAACGCTTTTGCCGAGGTCCCCGCCCTGTGCGCCAGTGCCAGGGATCAAGAATGGAAGTTCCGCTGCTGCCGCTCGGACGTTCGCTATCTCTTCGGGATAGGTCGCGCCGACGACGAGCCCGCAATTCCCGTTTTCATTCCACTCATCTGCACAATGACGCGCAACGTGCACATACAACGGTGCGCCTTCGATCTCGAGATCTTGGAATTCGCCCGCGCCTTCGTTGGAAGAACGACACCACACGAGCACTCCTTTTTCTGGACGCTCAAAAAGGGGCTTGAGTGCCGCAAACCCCGCGTACGGCTGCACCGTGAGCGCATCAGCCTTCAGGTGATCGAACGCGGCGACCGCATAACCAATATTTGTGTTTCCGATATCAGCACGCTTCGCATCAAGGATAATAGCCGTGCCCGGAGCTCGTTCGAGTGAATACTCGACCGTCTCACGCAACGCGGCATATCCTTCCTCGCCGTGCGCCTCGTAGAACGCACTGTTGGGCTTGAACGCACACGCGATATCGCCTGTTGCATCGATTATGGCCCGATTGAAGGCAACGATGGTCTCTTTGGCACCTGCCTTCCGGAGCGCTTCGGGTATCTTTGAGAGATCGGGATCAAGACCAACGCATAAGAACTTTTCTTTGTCCCACTGCGCATCGAGCAAATCTCTAAAGTTCCGCCCAGTCATCGCAGAGCATTGTAGCAGAAATGGGTTAGAAAGTAGTGGTCAATGGAGACCCGAGCCCGGTCACATAATCGTAGTGTTTGCGCGCGGTGCAAAGGTAGCCGCAGAGTCCATTGGTGCCGCTCGTAATGTCGCGGAAATAGTTCGCATTGTTCTGCGCGGCCTTGTCGGCGTAGAGCTCTCGCAAACTGATACCGCTCCCGAGCGCCGCGATAGCGGCCCACTGCGGGGCGCCTGCGGAGGTGCCGCCGACCTTTTGCCATTTCCCTGCGTGGTAGATGGGAAAACCAGAGGCGGGATCGGCGTCGTAGGAAACGTCGGGGATCGCGCGCATACCGCCCGCTTTGGGAATGTTGTAGGCGGATTGGAACGAGGGCTCCTTTTCGTATGCGGAAACTCCGCCGCCCGAGCCGCTCCATGCCGTCTCGCCCAAAAAAGCCCCGTTCGAAGAGAGCGACACATGCGTTCCTCCCACGCCGATGACATTGGGCGATGACGCCGGCCACGAGGCACCGGTGCCATTGTCGCCTGAAGAAGCAAAAAAGAGCGCGCCGGAGATGCTTTTGAAGTGGGGGTCGAGCGAGACTTCTTCGGGAAATTCCGCACCGCCCCAGCTCATCGATATTGCCGCGACTCCGTTGCGTGCCGCAGCGTAATCGACCGCGTTCAATAAATTCGTGCCGCTTGGGGTCGTAGCCTCGACGAGGAGAATCTTTGCATTCGGCGCGATCGCATGCGCCCACTCCACATCGAGCGACGTTTCCAGCGCCCAGCCGCTGTTCGTGCTTTCTTTCGCGCTCATCAGATGCTGCTCAAGGCAACCGTTCCCTTTCGTGCATGCCGGCAAGCCGAACTGCTTGTCGAACACGGCCAAGTCGGATTCTATCGTCGTGTCATCATAGGCCCCGATAATGACGATGGTACCTTTGCCGCCATTTTCAGGAAGATGATATATCTTTTTTATCTCATCCGGCGTCATCCCGACGGGAGATTTCGTGGTGGTGCCGAGTACGTGAATGGGCGGTTTGCCTTTGTAATTCGAGAAATGATATGACGCCTCTGCGCCTCCCGGCGTGGCAAATAGCATTAGGATAAGCCACACCGAACACGCCGCGCGCGTCATGAGCGCGAATGACCCCTTTTTCATGAACGCGAGTATACAAGGAGCGAAAAAGGAATTTCATCTCACCCTGTGGATTGCGAACGAATTGTGCTACCCTAGTTTCCATGCTTATCCGCACCTGCATGGCAAAAATCCACCGCGCCACCGTGACTGAGGCCGACCTGAACTACGTTGGCTCTATCACTATCGACGAAGACCTCCTCGACGCAAGCGGCATGAGGCCGTTCCAGTACGTCAACATCACGAACGTCGCGAACGGCGTTTTCTGGCAAACCTATATTATGGCCGGCAAGCGCGGCGCTGGCGGCATATGCCTCAACGGTCCGCCTGCGCACCACTTCCATCCGGGCGATAAGGTCATTATTCTCGCGGAAGCTTGGCTCCCTCCCGAAGAGCTGAAGGACCTGAATCCAGTCGTCGTGTTCGTCGACGACAAAAACAAAGTGACGGAAGTTAAAAAACACAAACTTATCGCGCCAGGCACGAAACGCTGAACTACATCCCCTTGGGCTGCAACATGCTCATGCGGTTGCCCTCACTGTCGATGATGGCGCAGTAGAGGCCGATGCCGGGAATTTCGTCCGGCTGACCGTCGTCTTTGCTTCCGCCAAGTACTTTGCCGCCAGCCGCCGCGACTTTCTTCATCGCTTCCTGAATATCGTCGACAGCGACGACGACCGACGGAGCCTGCGAATCCTTACTGCGCTTGTACAAACCACCGTTGATGCGCCCCGGCTCTTTTATCATGTGCGTTGCGGGATCGGTCTCGCTCGTTGAAACGACGACATAGTTGCCCATCTCGGGCCCGAGCTTTTGCGGCTCCCAGCCGAACGCATCCTGATAAAATTTCGCCGCGCGATCTCTGTCTTCATACGGCAGTTCAAAATGTACGACGGGGTTCATATATTTTTGTCGTTAGAACGAATAGGCCCCCAGTATACCAAATCCGCTATGCTCCTTAAGCGTCCCAGCGCCAATCGCGGATCTCCGGCATGTCGACGCCGTTCTCGTCGATGTAACGTTTGTGTTCGACGAGCTTGTCCGCCAATTCCTGTTTCAAATACGCGCCCTCGCTTCCGGTCTGCGGGAGCCTGTCGATAACGTCCATCGCAAGGTGGTAACGGTCCATGTCGTTGAGGACGGCCATGTCGAAAGGTGTCGTGATGGTCCCCTCTTCCTTGTACCCGCGCACATGGATGTTGCGGTTGGCGCGGCGGTACGTGAGCCTGTGGATGAGCCAGGGATAGCCGTGGAACGCGAATATGATGTGCTTGTCTTTGGTGAAAAGCGAATCGTAATCCGCGTCGGAAAGACCGTGCGAGTGTTCGCTCTGAGGTTCGAGCCGCATGAGGTCGAGAACATTGATGACTCGGATCTTCAGCTTCGGAAGACGTTTCCGTAGGATAGAAACGGCCGCGAGCGTCTCCAGGGTCGGGATGTCGCCTGCACAGGCCATGACGACATCCGGCTCGCCGTCCTGATCGTTGCTCGCCCACTGCCAGATGCCGATGCCTTCGGTGCAGTGTTTGACAGCGGCGTCCATGTCGAGCCACTGTACGCTGTCATGCTTGCCGCACACGACGACGTTGATGTAGTTCTGCGAACGGAAACAGTGATCCATAACGGAAAGCAAGCAGTTCGCATCCGGCGGCAAGTACACACGCACCATCACCGATTTCTTGTTGACGACGTGGTCGATGAATCCCGGATCCTGGTGCGTGAAGCCGTTGTGGTCCTGCCGCCACACGTGCGAGGTCAGGAGGTAATTGAGTGACGAGATCTTTTCACGCCACGGCAACTCAAGCGACATCTTCATCCACTTTGCGTGCTGGGTCAGCATCGAATCGACGATTCGGATGAACGCTTCGTAGCTGTGGAAGAGTCCGTGCCGTCCGGTCAAAAGATATCCTTCGAGCCATCCTTCGCAGAGGTGCTCGCTCAACACTTCGACGACGCGACCTTCGGGTGCGAGGAATTCGTCGCCGGACTTGAGCTCCGCTTCCCACTGACGATTCGTCACCTCAAAAACTGCCTCGAGGCGGTTCGATATGGTTTCGTCGGGACCGAAGACGCGGAAATTTTTCTGCGCCGCGTTCGCCTTGATGATGTCGCGCAAAAAAGGCCCGAGCACGTGGACGTTGCCGGCGATGGCTTTGGTCGGCGCGGGCACCGCGACGGCGTAGGAACGGAAATCCGGCATGATGAGATCTCGGCGCAATTTGCCGCCGTTCGTGTGCGGGTTCATGCCCATCCTTCTCTCGCCTTCCGGCGCGAGCTTGGCGAGTTGAGGGAGGAGCCGTCCCTCTTCGTCGAACAATTCTTCGGGCCGGTAACTTTTCAGCCAGTCCTCAAGCATCTTCAGATGTTCAGGCGGCTCGGTCGCCGAGACGAGAAGCGGCACTTGGTGCGAACGGAACGTCCCCTCGACGGGAAGGCCGTCGACGGTCTTCGGCCCAGTCCAGCCTTTCGGCGAATTGAACACCAGCATCGGCCAACGCGGGCGCGAAGGGTCGTTGTTCGTGCGCGCGTTTTCTTGTATCCGTCGTATTTCTTCGATGGCTTTGTCGAGGGTCGCCGCCATCGCCTGGTGCATCAGGCGCGGATCGTCCCCTTCGACGAAGTACGGCGTCCAGCCGTACCCGCGGAAGAGCTGTTCCAACTCTTCGCGCGTGATGCGGGCGAGAACGGTCGGGTTGGATATCTTGTAACCGTTCAGGTTGAGGATGGGCAGTACGGCGCCGTCGGAAACGGGATTCAGGAACTTGTTGGAGTGCCATGCGGTCGCCAGGGGGCCGGTTTCCGCCTCTCCGTCGCCGACGACGCAGGCTGCAATGAGGCCGGGATTGTCGAAAACGGCCCCAAATGAGTGGCTTAGGGAGTATCCCAGTTCCCCGCCCTCGTGGATGGAACCGGGGGTCTGCGGCGAGACGTGGCTCGATATCCCTCCGGGGAACGAGAACTGTCCGAAAAGCCGCTTGAGGCCTGCGATGTCTTGGCTTACGTTCGGATATATTTCGCTGTACGTGCCCTCAAGATACACGTGACCGACGACCGCCGGCCCGCCGTGCCCGGGACCGGATACGTATATCATGTCGAGGTCGTATTTTTTGATGACGCGGTTGAGGTGTGTATAGATGAAATTTTGCGCGGGCGTCGTTCCCCAGTGTCCCAATAAAAGCTGCTTCACGTGTTCGAGCTTCAAAGGCTCGCGCAAAAGCGGATTGTCGCGCAGGTAAATTTGCCCGACCGAAAGATAATTCGACGCGCGCCAATACGCGTCCATGTCCGAGAGCACTTCCGGTGTCAGCCGTTCATCCATGATGTTGTAGGAAGCGGCTCGCTTCCTCGGCGATGACCGATTCTTCATCGGTGTACATTGCGAGGACCGCGACCTTGCTCCCGAGGGTGGAGATCACGGGTTCGTTGGCGTCGTTCTTGTGCTCATCGAGTTCGATGCCGAGGAACCCCAACCCTTCGCAGACCCGCGCGCGGATCTTCGGGGCTTTTTCCCCGATCCCGCCCGCAAAGACGAGCGTATCCAGACCACCGAGCGACGCCGAGAACGCTCCGATGCATTTTTTGACCTGATAACAAAAAAGCGCGATGGCTTGCGCCGCGCGGGCGTCGGTCGCCTCTTGTTCGAGAAGCGCGTGCATGTCGGCGCTTATCTCGGACACGCCGAGGAGCCCGGAGCGGCCGTTGACCATTTCGTTGAACTGCTTCGCGTCCATCCCCTCCGTGCGCGCGAAGTACCAGGGTAACCCTGGATCAAGGTCGCCGGAGCGAGTGCTCATCATGACGCCGGAAGCGGGCGTGAAGCCCATGCTGGTGTCCACCGGTTTCCCTTCGCGCACAGCCGCAAGACTTGCGCCGCTTCCCAAGTGCGCAAGCACCACACGGCCTCGCGCCGCGTCTTCTCCCTGCACGCGGGCGAGCTCTTTCATCAGATATGAATACGAAAGCCCGTGAAATCCGTACCGTCGAACCCCTTTCGCTTCGTAGCGGCGAGGGATCGACAACATACGAGCGACCTCCGGAAGGTCATGAAAAAAACCGGTGTCGAAACATGCGATATGGGGCACATCCTTGAATTGCGCCTGGAATTCTTTGATGAGCCGGAGTTCTTCAGGGAGATGGTCCGGATCGAATTGCTCGTAGGCGTGCAGTGTTCCCAGCATCTTTTCGTCGATGAGCGTCGGAGCGTAATAGGACGGACCGCCGTTCACCACGCGATGCCCCACCGCGCGGATGGTCGCGTCCAAAGAATGCTCTCGCAACTTTCCCGCGATCTCTTGCGCGGCATTCGCCACCTCGACGCTGCCGGACAGAAGTTTCTTCGTCCGGTCCGTCGCGTCACACACGGCAAATTTCACACTCGAGGAGCCTGCATTTACGGCCAAAATGTTGGAAGGACCCGTTTCCATGCGTATGCATCGATTCTAGCACGCAACCAGAACCGACCTGTGCGGCACACCCAGCGCTCGTGGCGTAGGGTTTCAGGAAGGAAGCCGTCGCAAAAGCGCCTCGACGCCCTTGCGCATCGCTTCCGTGACGTCAGCGTCCTTGAGGATGTCCCGCATGGTTTCGGACAACTGCTCGTGTACTTTCACTTCGTTGTCGAAGAGGTACGACGGAAATTCTCCGAACCGCTCGAAATATTCGATGAACACCTTTTTTCGGACGGACGGGTCCTTGTGCGTCGCGGCCTGCTTCATTTGCTCAAAGTCGAACTTCTGGCGCTTCACGCTCTCATCGCCCGTCCCGGAGCGCCTAACCATGGCGCCGTTTGATGAAACACGGCAAGCAGTGCGACTGCTCGCGTCTTGTTTTTATGTATTTGTTGCCGCACTCGCAGACGAGCACTGCCGGTTGCGCCGGGTTGTCTATCCACTTGCCGTTTTTCATGAATGTTTTTGCCATATTAGTCGACGAAGGTGAGGGCCGAACCCCGCTTTCCCGCGCGGCCGGTGCGGCCGATACGGTGCACGTAATCTTCGTAGGTGGTCGGAGCGTCGTAGTTGATGACATGCGAGACGCCGTCGATGTCGATACCGCGAGCAGCAACGTCGGTCGCGACCAGGACTTGCACATGATCGCGCTTGAAGAGGTCGAGTGCGCGCTGACGCTTGTTCTGGGTCTTGTTGCCGTGGATGGATTCCGCCGCGATGCCGCGTTGCTTGAGGAGCTTCGCGAGCTTTTCCACGCCGTGCTTGGTGCGGCCGAAGACGAGCACTTTGTCAAAATCCGGTTTTCCGAGAAGCTCGCACAAAACGTCGAGTTTTACCTTGCCGCCCACGCGCACGATGTCCTGACGGATGCTCGCCGCCGTTTCGCCCGTTTTGACCGACACGCGTGCCGGATTCGTGAGAAAAGTTCCTATGAGCCCTTCTATCTCGCGCGAGAGCGTCGCCGAGAAAAAGAGCTTGTGTTTGAGGTTGGACATGTGCGAGAGAATGAATTTGATGTCCCTGATGAAGCCCATGTCGAGCATGCGATCGGCTTCGTCGAGAACGACGGTCTGGAATTTGGAAAGGTCGAGCACTTTGCGGTCCATGAGGTCCTTGAGGCGGCCCGGCGTGCCGATGACGAAATAGGGGTCCTCGCGCAAACGGCGCATCTGCGGGTTGATGTTGGCGCCGCCGACCGCGCACAACGAAAGGAACCCGGAGCCCTGCGCGAATCCTTTGAATTCCTCGTCTATCTGCTGCGCGAGCTCGCGCGTCGGGACGATGATGAGGACCCGTTCGTTCCTGTTGTTCACCACCTTTTGGAGGAGCGGGATGAGGAACGCGCCGGTCTTTCCGGTGCCGGTGTTGGCGATACCAATGAGATCTCTCCCCTGCAAAATCAGAGGAATGGCCTGGTCCTGGATGGGGGTCGGCGTTATGTACCCCTTTTTCATGATGTTCCCCTTGATGCGTACATCGATCTCGAAATCAACGAAATGATGCGTGGGAACGTACGCTTCCTGCTTCTCTTCCGCCGCGGGACCTTTGGTGTTGATGAATCTCGATACGTCGATGCCGCGCGCTTTTGGCGCCGACCGGCGAAAGGGCCGATTGTTCGGATATCTCGAAAACTGCCTACCGCGAGGCGACCTGTTGGATTTGAAGTGAGTTGTCATATGAGCCCGATATACGGGCTTTTCCGCTCCGCCCTCCACCGCGAGGGCGGAGGGGGAATGCGGACTAAAATAAGTTGTCGAACGATCTCGGGACGGATTCGCCTGAAGCTTCGAGGCGGCCTTGGAAATCCCAAGACAAAAACCGAGGAGAAATGTTTGACGGGAGTAAGTATAGCAGAAAGAGAACGCTTGTCAACCGCGGTCGGCACCGATGTATACTGAACACATGAAAGGGTACGTTGCCAATATCGAAGAGTTGTCGCTTTCCAACGATTACTTCAGGAAGGTTTTGTACACCGATCCTCGCATCCAGCTCGTGATCATGAGCCTCTTGCCGAACGAGGACATCGGCGAAGAGGTGCACGAACTCGACCAGTTCATCCGAGTCGAAAAGGGCGAGGGCAAGGCGGTACTGGATGGCGAGGAGCATGCGATCGGCGACGGGTCTGTCGTCATCATCCCCAAAGGCACGCGGCACAACATCGTCAATTCCTCCGGCACGGAACCCATGAAGCTCTACACGCTGTACGCGCCGCCGAACCACGCGGAAGGCACTACGCACAAGACCAAGGCGGAGGCGGAAGCCGACGAGGAACATTACGAATAACAACAAGTGCGGAGGGTGAGGGATAGGAACTACTGGGAAACCCTCGGTTTTCCCAATCCTTCCTCCACGGGAAAACAGCATGTTTTCCCGACCCCATTCTGGTTCGAATCCCCCACTCCACCGTATTCGCTTTGCTCTCGGAGGGTGAGGGATTCGAACCCTCGGTGCCTTGCGACACACACGCTTTCCAAGCGTGCGCACTAGACCACTATGCGAACCCTCCAATCATGAGGAGTATACGCGAGAGTTTGTTTCTACAAAAGGAGGCGGCCACACCAAGGAAGGGCGTGGCCGAATCTTATTCACTTCTTGTTGGTAGCCATGCGCAGAGCGGCGAAGAAGGTGCGGAGCGAATGGATGGCAGAACGTTGCATTGGCGTCGCTCGGCTCGAATAATTGGTCTGCACACTGAATACCTCGAGCCCACTTTCGATGTCCGCTAGGTCCAGCTCGGCCTTCGGTAAACCTTCCGATACGAGCGTTTGAAGGTTTGGCAAACTGCTTTCCGACGGCCTGAAATGGAAAACATCCGGCAGCATTTGTGGCACTTGTGGCGCCGGCGGCGGGTACTTCGGCTTCTGCGAAACAGATATGTGGGTCGGATCGACCAGGCTTGATTCCTGGACCGGCCGCGGCCCGAACATATCTATGACCTCCGCCGATTTGCTTGTGTCGATGTACTTTCCGCCACGCACCCCTCCTCGTTCCGGGAACTCCTCGATGTCGGCCATGACGGGATCTCCTTTCTCCCTCCCCCACTATATATCCATCCCCTCAAGCGCCGCAATGCGCTCTTCGATGGGTGGGTGCGTGGAGAAAAGATTTTGGACCCACTTCCCTGCCGGGTGCGCGCCGAAGGGGTTGGTGATGTAGAGGTGTGCGGTCGCCGTCGACGCGGTCTGAAGCGGAGCTTGGTAGCTGCCGAGCTTTCGCAATGCCGATTCGAGGCCTTCGGGATAACGCGTGAGAAGCGCGCCGGACGCGTCGGCGAGGTATTCCCTTCTGCGGGATATCGCGAGCTGTATCAACGTTGCCGCGATGGGAGCCAGGATGATGGCGAGGACTCCCGCGATAAGGATGATGACGTTGGCGTTGTTCCTGTCGCGCCCGCCTCCACCGAATCCGCCCCAAAAACTCACGCGCAAAAAGATGTTGGCAAGCACCGATATGACGCCGACCAATACGACGGCGGCTGTCATGACGAGAATGTCTCTATTGCCGATGTGCGAGAGTTCGTGCGCGATGACGCCTTCAAGCTCGTTGCGGTCCATCATCTGCAAGAGTCCCGTCGTAACGGCGATAGCCGCGTGGTTCTTGTCCCGACCGGTCGAAAAAGCGTTGGGCGCGGGGTCCTCGATGATGTAGATGCGCGGTTTCGGCAGCCCCGCCGTGATGGCGAGGTTCTCGACGATGCGATGCAATTCGACGTATTGCGTGGGGTCGGCCGGTTGTGCGTGCGCTTGTGCGATGGCAACCTTGTCCGAGAACCAGTATGCCCAGATATTCATCACCAACGCTATCGCGATGGCAACGTAGAGGATGGCCGTGGAATCGTAATAGTATGAAACGAACCAGCCGATCAAAACAACGAGCACCAAAAAGACGCCCATCATGAGCCACGTACGGAATACGTTCCTCGATTGCTGCGTATAAAGACTCGCCATAGTGACTCCAAATTACAAGGTTGAACCTTGTAGTTTAAAAACTGACTTTAACTGGCTGCTGTGCGGCAGCCTGTTCATCGGCACCAAGCTGGAAGTAATCCGCTGGTTTGAATCCGAACATATTGCCGATGAAGTTGCCCGGGAATCGCTGCAAGCGCGTATCAAGGTCCTGAACGACGGAATTGTAGAAGCGACGCGCGGCCTGCAATTTATTTTCAGTGTCTGTGAGTTGTGCTTGCAGGTCGAGGAAGTTTTGGTTGGCCTTGAGCTCGGGGTAGTTCTCGGAAACGGCAAAGAGCGACTTGAGTGCGCCGGAAAGCATGTTCTCTGCTCCAGACTTCTGCGCGGGAGCGCTTGCACTCATCGCGGCCGTGCGCGCTTTGGTAACGTCCTCAAAAACAGTCTTCTCGTGCGAGGCATATCCCTTGACCGACTCGACAAGATTCGGAATGAGGTCGTAGCGGCGTTTGAGCTGGACGTCGATGTCCGACCAGGCTTCTTTGACGCGCTGTGTAAGGGTTACGAAGCCATTGTACGAAAGGACGGCCCAAATAATGAGGATAACGACTACGGCGAGCAGTATCCAGGTGATCATGATGACCATTATACAACACCGCCGTATAAAATCACGCAAAAGGGTGCTAGCATTGCGGCATGGAACAAATGCCGAACCGGAGGGACATTTTGAAAGGTATCGCCGGAATAGGTGCCGCAGCTTTCGCTGCACAACGGTTGGATGCCGTTGCCGGAAAGGAAGACCTGGCGCAGGAACTGCGGGACGAACTCAAGAAAGTTGAAACGTTACGGGATCAGTATCTCGAAGCGCAGAAAAACGGGGATCGCGCGGCACAAGAACGGCTCGATCATGAGATAGGCGAAGCGATCAAAAAAACGCTGGATCTGAACAAGCGGATGGAGCCGAAGTGAATCACTTTCCGTACTTGCTGTTCACCGTATTCAGGATGCTGTTGCCGAGCGAGAGGGCTTTTCCTTGCAGGGTGATCAATGTGCCTACCGCTCCCCAATTACCCGCGTTATATGAAGCGTACGCATTCGCCATTTGATTTTGGACCCCGAGGAACTTGTTGATCTGCGTGACCAGTTGCGTATCGCCAAGCACTGCGGCTTCCGCATGCATTTTTTGTACTGCCGACGCGCCTGCGGCAATAGAAGCGGTGTCCGCACCTCCTGCGCCGGCGCTCGCGAGCGCGTTCAACCCCTTGCTTGCCACCGCGGCGTTATTCACGAGAGCGTTTTCGGCAGCCTGTTGATTCGCTTTTGCCTGAGCCGCCTGGAGTTCCGCACACGGGCCGCTGCAATCATAGGGGTTGTCATTGGAAAGTTCGGTTTCCTGGGTCGCGTTGGCTTGGGTGTTCGAGGAGTTGTTTGTGTCCGTTGGCTGTTCTGCGGAAGCAGGTGCTGTCGCTCCGTAGGCGAGGGCCTCATTTTCGGACGGAGCTGCCCAGTCGTATTGATAGCCGGGTGGCGAGAAGGCGAGTCCTTCATCTTGGGAAAGCGTTACCGAAGCTGCGGGAGCGGGCTCTTGCGGCACTGGAACTGGCGCTTCGGTATTCACGACCGAGGTTTGTTGGCTCGCAACGTAGTCGGAAAACGGTCCTCCCTGGCCGACCGGCGTGCTCCCAGGAAGCGGCTGTGAGGGCGGCGTCGGCGTCACGAGAGCGACATCGCTGCCGGTACCATTGAGTTCTTTTTCGAGCGCGCCGGAGACGACGTAGTTGCTGCTGCCGCTTTGCGTGTAGTCGGTCACCGGAACGTTCTGGACCGTCTTATCACCGACTTGAACGCTTACGGTGTCACCTATCCGCAGGCCGTAAGGATTGTCCTTGGGGACGGCAACGGCGTCCGTGGACCCGTTCAACGGAGTACCGCCGGCCGCGGCGGTAGAGCTGTCTTGCCCGCAGAATCCTCCTCCGCCCGTGCAAGTGAGCGTAACCAGTGCCGGCGAGTTCTCGCTCGGATTCGTTCCGAACGCGTCGTTGAATTCGAGCTGCGACCAATTGGGTTGTGAGGCGGTCGGTGACGGTGGCACGTTCTGTTCGGCCACGGCAAGGGGATTTTCTCCATTATCTTGGATTTGTGGTGGAACATTTTGTTCTGCGATGGCGAGAGGATTCTCGCCATTATCAGAAATCGTCGGCGGTGTATTCTGTTCGGCGACCGCGAGCGGATTTTCCCCGTTATCTTGAATGGTCGGGGGAACGTTCTGTTCCGCAAGTGCAAGCGGATTTTCGCCGGTGTCGGGATACGTGAAGTAGTTGGCCTCGGCAGGCACGATGGGCGCTGGAGCGGGGTTTCCCCCCTGATACGCGAGCGCCTCGTTCTCCGACGGACTCGCCCAGTTGTATTGATATCCCGGCGGCGAGAAAGCGAGCGCTTCGTTTTGTGCAGCTTGATATGCGTTTGATTGCTCGTTCGAAAGCGGGAGTGGTTCGCTTGCCACCTGCTCAGTGGGTGTGGGCTGTTCAAGCGCAGGTCCGCTCTCAACCGACGTTACAGGGGTAGGCTGCGAAAGTTCCGAGCCTGTCTCAACCGCCGTTGTCGGGTACGGTTCTGTGTTCGGTTCCGCGGCAGGTGTCGGCGACGTTAGGTCGTTCCACCACTGCGAGAATTGTTCTCCGAGCGTCGGTTGCGACGTAGGAGCGGGCGCTTCGTTGATACGTTGCTGTGCAAGTTGATCTTGTATCAGTTGAAGTTCTGCCGGCGTTTTTGTCTCCAAGTCGGGTCCCGGCTGAGACCAAGTTTCAGGAGTAGAGAGCGAAGCGAAATCGGGTTGCGAAAATGACGGCGTGTTCACGACTGGCGGCGCGCTCCAAGGATCGAGTGCGTTCGGGTTGCTGTTCAACGCGAGCGCCATCTGCGAGCCCGAGCCGTAGCTCGACGTGTTGGCAATGACGCCGACCTGCATCGTCCCCGCTCCTTGCTCGTTGCTCAGGCCGATAGCGTTCGCGGCTGCGGGCGTGAGATCGATGCCTTTTCCGCAACTCGGACAAACATCGCCGACGACCGCATTCACTGACTGACCGGAATCGGGATTGCTTATGCTTAATACTTGTCCGAATTTGTATCCGGAATCGGGTCCCGCCGCGACGGTCGGAACATTTGGGTCGAGGTAATTTCCTTTGGAACCGTACAAGCCCCCCTCCTGCGAAACGCTGCATCCCGAGGGTCCGCCAACGCAACCGGGATAGTAGATCGTCGCCGTAACGTCAGTCGCATTTTGCGCTGCGTTCTGTTGATTATTCAGTGTGTCTTGCGCATACGAGCTCGTATTTTGCGCCTGCTCGTTGGTGAGTCCTGGCAACGACCCCATCGGTTGGGACGAAAACGTACTTTGGGAACTCGGCTGGTAGTCGACGTTCGGCGTGCTGCCGCTCGAGGGCGCGCCGGAAGGTTCGCTCGTCAACGATTGCGCTTGGCCGCTCGGGAGCGTCGGTTCGGGATTGAAAACGATGTTTTGCGCATTCTCGTTAGGGACGAGATTTCCCGAAGATGGAACTGCGTTTTCTTGCCCCGTCAGCCACTTGAACGCGTTGTCGAGCACGGACGTTCCGGGGGTTATCGTGTCTTGGGTCTGCAAAGCCGTCTGCGTTTGGATTCCCGTCGGAGTCGAAGGTGGTTCGAGCGTAATGCCGGTGGCCGGGGTCACTTGCGGCGTGGAACCGGTGGTGACACCCGCTCCGCTTTGTCCAGCGGTCGTCAGCGGCTTCGAGCCCGAGACCCACTGCCCGTCCGCATTCACATACGACGTTTCCTGCGCCTTATTTTCCGTGACACATATCCCTTTCACTTCCGTATTGGCGACCGGAAGTCCGTACCCGCATTGTTTTCCCTGCTTGTCGGTTTGTCCGAACTCGCACGCGTAGTCGTATTGGGACGTACAAAGCGCGTCGAGCGCAGTCGAGGACTGAGCGGTCTGGGTTTGCGCGCCCGCAGGCGCCGCAGCAAGTAGGACCCCAACGACAAAAAGCACCGCAATCGAAGGCGATTTCACCTCTTCATAGTAGCAAGGCGCGGCCACGTAAGACGTGGTCGCGCCTCCCTTCTGTGGAATCGCCGAAATGACTATTCCATGTCCATGCCACCAGGCATGGCCGGAGCGTTCTTTTTCTCTTCGGGAACGTCTGCAACGGCCGCCTCGGTCGTGAGGAGTACTGCAGCGGCAGAAGCGGCGTTCTCGACGCCCGAGCGCGTCACCTTCACGGGATCGATAATGCCCGCCTCTATCATGTCCACGATCTCCATATCCTCGCCCTCGGCTGCCGCGTCGAACCCGACGGCCCCGCCGCGGCGAACCACTTCCTGCAAGATGACTGCTGCGTCCTCGCGTCCGGCGTTCTCGGCTATCTGCAAGAGCGGAGCAGAAAGCGCGGAAGTGAGGATCTTGTAGCCGACCGTGTACTCGTCGTGCGCTTTGCCGTCCACCCGCTTCGCGAGTTTCGCGCCGACTTTGGCGAGCGCCGCTCCGCCGCCCGGCACGATGCCTTCGGCGATAGCAGCCTTGGTCGCATTGACCGCATCCTCTATTTTGTCTTTCAGGTATTTCATTTCGGTCTCCGTCGCCGCGCCCACGCGGATGACGGCAACGCCTCCGGTCAGCTTCGCGATGCGCTCTTCGATCTTTTCTTTGTCGTACTTCGAATCGGTGCTCTCAAGCTGGCCGCGCAACTGCTGTGCGCGCGCCTCGATGTCGGCCTTCTTGCCTTTGCCGCCGACGATGGTCGTCGAATCTTTCGTCGCGACGACGCGGTTGGCCCGGCCGAGCATGTTCAGTTCCGCGTTCTCAAGTTTGATGCCGAGATCTTCCGAAATGACCTGCGCGCCGACGGTGATGGCGATGTCCTGCAATAATTCTTTCTTGCGATCGCCGTAGCCCGGCGCCTTGATGGCAAGCACGCTGAAGCCGCCCTTCAATTTGTTGATGATGAACGTGGCAAGCGCTTCGCCGTCCACGTCGTCCGCGATGATGACGAGGTCCTTCTTGCCGGACTGCGCGACCTTCTCGAGGAGCGGCAAGATGTCCTTCACCGAGGATATCTTCTTGTCGGTGATGAGTATCGGCGCATCTTTTGCTTCGGCCTCCATGCGCTCCGCGTTCGTGATGAGGTAGGCGGAAACGTAGCCTTTGTCGAACTCCATGCCTTCGACGTAATCCATTTCGATGCCGATGGATTGCGATTCCTCGACCGTCACGACGCCGTCCTTCCCCACTTTCTCGACGGTCTGGGCGATGGTCTCGCCGAGCTCTTTCGATTCGGCGGAAATGGTCGCGACCTGCCGGATGTCGGACTTCCCTTTGATCGGTTTTGCCATTTTCTTGAGTTCCTCGACGGCGTCCTTGGCGGCCGCTTCGATACCACGGCGCACCATCATCGCATTCGCCCCGAGCGCGGTGCGCTTGAGGCCCTCGTGCACGATGGCCTGGGTAAGGACGACCGCCGTCGTCGTGCCGTCGCCGGCCTTGTCGTTGGTCTTGGTCGCGACTTCCTTCACGATCGAAGCCCCCATGTTCTCAAATTTGTCCGCGAGCTCGATCTCTTTTGCGATGGAAACGCCGTCGTTGGTGATGGTCGGGCCGCCCCACGATTTGGCGAGCGCGACGTTGCGGCCCTTGGGGCCGAGCGTTACCTTGACCGCGTTCGCGACGATGTCGACGCCGCGCTTCAAGGCACTTCGCACTTGTTCGTCAAAAATAACTTGCTTTGCCATATACCTATTTGATGATCGCTAAAATGTCGGATTCCTTTACGAGGAAATATGCCTCGTCGTCCTCGCCGATGTCGACTTCGTTGTCCCAGCCGGCGTTGAAGTACACCTTCGAGCCGACCTTGACCCTCGTCGGGACGAGCTTGCCCTCTTCGTTCATGTTGCCCGGGCCGACGGCAATAACGACGCCTCGCTTGGACTTTTCCTTCTCCGCCGTGTCGGGGATGATGATGCCCGCGACCGACTTTTTCTCCGGCTTGTCCTCACGCTTTACGAGCACGCGATCGCCGACCGGTTGGATATTTATTTTCTTCGTTTCTTTTGCCATACGAATCAGTTTTAGCTCAATAAATAACGACTTGGGACGTGTCCGGCATTGGCCGAACGTCGCGCACAATATATAGAAAAAAGGAGGGTGAAGTCAAGGAAATCAGCAGTTGCATTCCTTCTTTTCCCGTGCTACGATCGTCCCGATGGTTTTTCTCCAGGCAACGCTGCCGTACGTGCAGATCATCCTGTCCGTGCTCATCATCGGGAGCGTGCTTCTGCAGCGCACGGGGGCTTCCTTGGGAGGCGCCTTCGGAGCCGACAACTTCAGCTCCGGCTTCCACACCCGCCGCGGGCTGGAAAAGACCCTCTTTTACACGACCATCGTTCTTGGTATACTGTTCGCGATAAGTGCGTTAGTCAGTTTGCTTATTAGGTAATTCCGCGAGCCCGCCCGGGTTTCGCGCCGCCCTTTCGGGGCGTTATGGTTGATTCAGATCCCGACATATCCCTATCTTGGCAGGAAAAACTCCTCGCAACACGCCGCATGCCTTTCCTTCGGCGCTTTGAGGAAATCCTCAACCGATTCTCTCCGGCAGAGCGACTTCTTTTGTATGCCCTTTCGGCGGTGCTCGCCGTAAGCGCGCTCATACTCGTCGTCGAAGCGTCGCATGGCTTCTCCGTCGTCATTCCGGCACAGGGCGGTTCATTACTGGAAGGCGAAGTGGGTCCCGCGCGCTTCATCAATCCGGTGCTCGCGCTTTCACAGGCCGACCAAGACCTCACGCAGCTCGTCTATTCCGGGCTTGTGAGGCCGGAAGCCGACGGCTCTTACGTGCCTGACCTCGCACAGGGGTACACGATATCCGACGACGGGACGGTCTACACCTTCACGTTGCGCCCCAACGCGACGTTCCAGGACGGGAGCAAAGTAACCTCCGCCGATGTCGCCTTCACCATACAGCTCGCGCAGAATCCGAGCATCAAAAGCCCGCAACAGGCGGATTGGCAGGGCGTGCAGGTCTCGACGCCGGATGCGGAAACGGTCGTCTTCACGCTCCCGCACCCCTACGCGCCGTTCCTCCAGAACGCGACGCTCGGCATTCTCCCGAAAAGCCTCTGGCAGAACGTCTCCGCCGAGGAATTCCCCTTCTCGCCCCTGAACACGCACCCCATCGGAAGCGGCCCGTACGAGGTGAAAAGCTTCCAGACCGACTCGACCGGCTCGCCCACCCGCTACGATCTCGTACCGTTCCCGCAGTTCGCGCTCGGCAAACCCTTCATCAGCCACGTCACCTTCCTCTTTTACCCTGACACCTCCTCGCTCATCCAGGCGTACAACGCCGGACGCATCAATGCGATCGCAAGCGTGAACCCGATGGATCTGCCGCACCTCAAAGGCTCCGACGGAGAACTCCTGCAGGTCCCGCTCCCGCGTGTTTACGGTATCTTTTTCAACCAGAGCCACAACCCGGTGCTCGCCGATGCGGCAGTGCGTTCGGCTCTCGACGCCGCCGTGGACAAGCAAGTGCTCGTGAACGACATCCTGGGCGGTTTCGGCGTCACGCTCGACGGCCCCATCCCGCCGGGCATATTGGGAGAGGCTCCGCAGACGAGCATCCTCAAGTCGCCATTCTCGGTCGCGGCCTCGACCTCGCCCGTCGTCGCGGCGAACATCTCAAGCGCGCAATCCATCCTGCAAAAAGGCGGTTGGAATTTCAGTTCGACGACCAGCGCGTGGACGAAGGGAACCGGCAAAAAGGAGCAAACGCTTTCCCTGACGCTCGCGACCGCCGACCAGCCGGAGCTCGTCGCAACAGCGAACGCCGTCGCGACCGCCTGGAAGTCCGCGGGCATACAGGTAACCGTCCAGGTGTATCCCCTCGCCGATTTCAACAACACCATCCTGCGGCCGCGCTCGTACGACGCCGTCCTTTTCGGACAAGTCGTCGGGCGCACCGTAGATCTCTTCGCCTTCTGGAATTCAACGCAACGCAACGACCCGGGTCTCAACCTCGCGATGTATGCGAACAGCCAGGCCGATTCGCTCCTTTCGCAAGCGCGCGGAGAAAGCGACCAGAACGCGCGGGACACACTCTACCAGGAATTCGCGCAACAACTCCAGAAAGATGAGCCGGCCGTGTTCTTGTACGCCCCGGACTTTCTCTACGTCGTCCCGCAGGGTATGCAAGGTCTACAGCTCGGCGCCCTGACGACGCCCGCGGAGCGATACCTCAATGTGTATCAATGGTACGACGAGACCACGCGCGTTTGGGACGTATTCGCTCCGCCTTCCGCATCAATGTAATAACAAAATAACAATAGTAATATGGAACCTTCAGCACAATCCAACAGAGGCCCCGCGCCGCGAAAGATCGCGCCGCGAGGTCCTCGACCGCAGTTCGGCAACAGACCGCGCCGCTTCCGCCCGCTTTCAACGCGTCCTGCACATCCGCGCCGCGGTAAGCAGCGCATCGAGCACGCGCCCGAAACGGGCAAACGTTCGCAAAAAGTGCCGCCTCCGGCCGAAAACGTGGTCCGCATTATTCCCTTGGGCGGCGTCGAAGAGATCGGCCGCAACATGACCGCCGTAGAAACAGCCGATGATATCTTCATCCTCGACTGCGGCTTCCAATTCCGCGAGGACGACACTCCCGGCATCGACTACATTCTGCCCAACACCGGTTACCTCGAAGAGCGGCGCGACAAGATACGCGGGCTCCTCATCTCGCACGGCCACCTCGACCACATCGGCGGTATCCCCTACATCATCGACCGCATCGGCAATCCGACCATCTACACACGCAAATTGACCGGCAAGATGATACAGAAACGCCAGGAAGAATTCTCGCACCTGCCGCAGACGAACATTCGCGAGGTCGAGAAGGACGAAGTCATCAAACTCGGGCAAACGACCGTGCGCTTTTTCGGCGTCACGCACACCGTACCGGATTCGATGGGCATCATCATCGAGACGAAGTGGGGTGACGTCGTCTTCACCGGCGACATCAAGCTCAATCACCGAGACGGCGAGCCCTCCGACGAGGAGAAACGCGAATTCAGCATCTTCAAAGACCGCAAGGTGCTCGCGCTTCTCATGGACAGCACAAATGTGTGGCAGCCGGGCTTTTCCATTCCGGAATACAACGTCTATCAGACGCTCGAAAAGATAGTCAAAGATTCCAAGGGTCGCCTCATCATCGCGATGTTCGCTTCGCACCTTGAGCGCCTCATCCGCGTCATCCGCTTCGCCGAAGAAGCCAACAAGAAAGTCGTCATCGACGGCCGGAGCATGCGCACCAACGTCGAGATCGCGCGCGAGTTGGGCCTCGTGAAATTCAAGGACGACACGGTCGTATCGGTCGAAGACATGGAGCGGTACGCACCGGAAAAGCTCATCATCCTCGCGACGGGCGCGCAAGGCGACGAATTCGCCTCGCTCGCCCGCATCGGCAACAAATCGCACAAGTACATCCGCCTGCAGCCGAGCGACACCATCGTGCTCTCTTCGTCCGTCATTCCGGGCAACGAGCGCGCGGTGCAGAAGCTCAAGGATAACCTCTCGCGCCAGGGGGCACACATCATCACCTACCACACGAGCGACGTGCACGCTTCCGGACACGGCAACCGCGGCGAGGCAGAGTGGATACACAAGCAAATTCGTCCGAAATTCTTCATTCCCGTGCACGGTTACCACTACATGCTGCGCGTGCACGCCGACGTTGCCGTCGAACTCGGCATGGATCCGAAAAATATCGCCATCCCCGACAACTCGTCGGTCATCGAGATAATCGATGGCGAGAAGATAACGAAGCACCCGATCAAGGCGCCGTCCGAAACGCGCGTCGTCGAAGGGCAGACCGTTTCAGAGCTCTCCGATGTCCTCATGCGCGACCGCAAGGCGCTCGGGCAAGAAGGCTTCTGCGTTGTCGTCGCCACTGTGGATCGCCGCACAGGCAAACTCCACAAATCCCCCGACATCATCTCCCGCGGATTCGTCTATCTGCGCGACAACAAGGAACTCATGGATCAAACCCGCCTCATCATCAGGAAGAGCGTCGAAACAAGTCTTCGCAACCCCCGCGCCGCCGATCTCGACCAAGCCCGCGATGATCTCGCCGAGAGCGTTTCCCGCTTCCTCCTCCAGCGCACGCAGAAACGCCCCATCGTCATTCCAGTCATTGTGAGTGTCTGACGTATGTTGAACCACATCACGCTTCTCGTAAGTGACGTGGAAAAGAGTTGGAAATTTTACGCAGAGGCATTGAAACCGCTCGGATACAAACTCCTGCGTAAGCATGCGGACCATGCGGGATTCTTTGCGCAAGACGTGACTGGCAAACGAGACTTTTGGATCAAACTTGGAAAAAAGCCAGGGCCCCTATCCTTTACTTGCCTTGCATTCGGCGCAACAAACACGAAAGCAGTTGATGAATTCTACAAAGCCGCTCTTGCTGCAGGTGGAACTGATAATGGCGCACCTGGACTTCGACCCGAATACAATACAAAGTATTACGCAGCGTACGTGTTGGACCCTGATGGCTACAACATAGAGGCCGTCGTGGATTCAGCATCATCTGAAGCATAGGAACATTGAAATATGGCTGTCTGACATCCCATAAAGTCAATTGCGGCAAGGCGGCCACGACCTTGCCGCTTTGTCTTTGGTGTTGTAGAGTGCAGTCGGTACCACTGTCGTCGCGTGGCTTCTCCATCGATAAAAACAACACGGGTGCGGAAATCCTGGAAAATATCGGGATTATCGACGGCAGTGTGAATGGTCCCAGGGTTGTGGCACCCCTGGGATTTTCGTTTTATGCGATCCGCCACTTCCCTTTTACTTGATGAATGAGTCCGTCTCTTCGAAGCCCCGCGAGCGCCAAGCTCAACTTTGCTGATCTACCCAACGGCTGTTTGCCTTCCTGCAATCTTCGCAATACTGCGCCGCGGATCTGACGCAACGAACCTTCGAATTTTGATTGCCGAACGTAGTGTGCACTTTGCGCATTGGTGCGGACGCCGTTTCGTTTGAGATGCGCACCGTAGTCGAATAGTGCCGAGTGCCACTGCCGCGGGTCTTGCTCTATGGCAGCTGCGGCAGCTATTTTTTCGACGTCGAAATCTTCGACCGCCGTTCGTTTCGTAAGAAAGTGATGGATGATGGCCGTGCGCACGTTGGTCTCGACGAGTACTTCCGACTCGTCGAACGCGAACACGCGTACCGCATTCGCCGTGTACTGTCCGACGCCGGGAATTGCGCGGAGGCTTGGATATTCGCGGGGGAATTTCCCGCCGTGCTCTTCGACTATCATCACTGCTGCATCGTGCAGATGTTTCGCACGACGATTGTAGCCGAGTCCGCCCCACTCTTTAAGGACTTCCGACAATGGCGCTTTTGCAAGCGCGCGAACATTGGGAAACTTTTTGATGAATGAGTTGTATTTTTCTACGACGCGCGACACTTGCGTTTGCTGCAACATCACTTCCGAGACGAGGATTTTGTACGGGTCGGTCGTTTTCCGCCACGGCAACTCGTCGCGGCCGTGCTTTTTGTAGTAGCTCCAAACTTCCTTACGAAACGCTTCGATCTTTTCATTGAATGTCATAGATGACATCTTTGCGCTCGACTTTCACTTCCCATCCAAGTCGCTTCGCGTGCCGGTAGAGTTTTGCGTTAGGGTTGAAGCAAATGGGCTTCGCGACAATTTCCAAGAACGGCACATCGCTTTCGGTGTCGCCCACACCGATAGAATCTTCAAGCGTGAGGCCTTCTTTCTCGACCGCGCGCTTCACGATGTTGGCCTTGTTGTAGATGAGGTGCTCGTCCACGACGTTGCCGGTGAAAAGGTCCTGCGGGCCGATCTCGTAGATGATGCCGTACGCTTTGTCGAACCCGATGCGCGGGCAGAATTTGTCGAGCACGGTTTTGGGCGAGTGCGATACCGCAAGCAAAAAGTACCCTTTTTCTTTCAATTCCTTTATGAGATCGCGCGTGTAGCGGTAGGTGTGCTTCCATTGCTCTTCGACGACTTTCTCGGCCGCTTCCACGAGCGCGCTATAGTGAACGCCTTTCAAATGCGCGCGGAACGCCTTCACGACCGCGTCGATATAACTTTCGTAATCCCCTTCGCGGTCGAGCCACTTGGTGTACTCACGCTCGTACACCTGTCGTGTTTCCTCTGGAAACGCGCCGCTTTCGATGAGCGCATTCACGACCTGTATGAGGAGCGATGAGCGAAAAATGGTCCCGTCGACGTCGAATATCGCCACCTTTCGCTCCTTTGCCATGCTAGTTTTGGATCTTCGGGCCGCCGACCTTCTTCAAAATGTCGGACGAAAAGTCGAATTGCGTACCCTTCTGCGAGGCATACCGCTCTTCGCCGAGCTGTATGAGGCCGAGCACGAGGTCTCTATTGGAAACACCGGCTTTTTTCCAGTTGTGGTGGTACAAGCTTCCGGGGAGCGTGTTCACCTCGTTCACGTATATATGTTTTGTTTTGTCGTTGACGAGGAAGTCGACGCGCGCGATGCCGCTGCAGCCGAGCGTCCGATACACCTTCTCGCCAAGCTCTTTTATCTTCTTCGTCAGTTCCTCGCCGATCTGCGCGGGAATTTCGCTGTACGCGCTGTTGACGCCGCTTTGCTTGCCGCCCGAGAGATATTTGTCGTTGAAATCGAACATCTCCGTTTTGTTGAGCGGCCGCTCGCACTCGGCCGTCCTCACCTCGTCGTTGCCCATGATGGGAAGTGTCACCTCAAGGAGCGGTTCGACGCCTTCTTCGACCAACACCTTGTGGTCGTAATGGAGCGCGACCTCGATGGCGTTCTCCAGTTCCGCATCATTCTTCGCCTTCGTGATGCCTATCGAAGAACCGAGGTGCACGGGCTTCACGAAGAGCGGGAATTTGAGTTTTCGTATCGCGTGCCGGTATGTTTCGGCATCCTTCTGCCACTGCGGCCTCGTGAACCATACGTACGGCACGACGGCCATCCCTTCGGCCGCAACGACCTGCTTCGTCAACACCTTGTCCATCGCGACCGCAGAGGCGAAGATATCGCACCCGACGAACGGCACGTCCGCCATGCGGAGTACGCCCATGAGCGAGCCGTCCTCGCCGAAGGTGCCATGCATCGACGGGAACACGACGTCGATCTTTACGCACTTACCGAACATCCGCGGCCAGCACAGCTGAAGCCCGTCCTCAAAAAGGAGTTCGAGCGGCTTCCATTTCGCGACCTGTGATTCCCAATCCGGCTCCTTGAAGAAGCGCAGATCGTTCATCCGCTTGTCGGAGTACCACTTCCCCTCTTTCGAAATGTAGACGGGCCACACGTCGTACTCGCCGGTCGAAAGCAGCGTGTCGATTATCGGGATATGCGCGGTGATGATGGAGACGTCGTGTTCCGCGCTCTTTCCGCCGAATATGACCGCGATGGTCCTCATACGTTACGCATATTGGTCTGGCCAATCATTCTGTATTAGTACCACATCGCCGGAAACAGTCATGTGCTGCAGTGCTTCGAGCGCCTTCGGCATGTCATCGAATTTCAACACTTCGCCATGAAAACCCGCCTTTCGTAAGCTTTGTTCGATGAACGGTGTCACGGAGGTTTTGACAAGCACGACCTTCTCGATACCGGCCCTCGCGAGCTCTTCGCCTATCTTTGCATGCACCATCTGCTTGCGAGCGCCAGCTTCGACGAGTCCCGGCGTCACGTAGAACCTCCGATGACCCTTGAGCGACGCGAGGAATTCGATGACCGCTTTGGCGCCGTCGGGATTCCCGTTGTAACTGTCATCAAGCGTAACGACACCGGTGGCGTCGACTCTTTTTTGGAGACGATGCTCGAACGCCGCCGTTTTGGAAATACCGGAAACGATCTGTTTCAGGTCAAGTTTGAGTTTTGCCGCGATATCGGCCGCAGCGACCAAGGGGCCGATCTGATGCAAACCAAGGAGATGCGAGCGTGCGTCTATGCGCGAGTCGTCATCGAGCACCAGCGAGAAAGACGTGCCGTCGAGGCCGGTCTTCGTGTGGCCGACCGCAAATCGCCCCGCACCTGCGCGCGAGTACACGACATTTCTCCCCTCTGCACGGGCGCTCGCAAGCTCGTTCTCGCCATTGATATAGAGGTTCTCCGGCGCGACGAATGCTGAAAGCTCGAATATCGTGTCCGCCGCGCGCTCGAGCGTTCCGAATTTCTCCAGGTGCGCTTCGTTGACGCCGGTGATGATGCCGAGGTCCGGCTGCACGAATTCGCAGAGTTTTCGAATGTCGCCCGGGTAGTATTCGCCGAGCTCAAAGATGAGCACGTTCTCGTCGCCGGAAAGAGTCGAGATGAATTTCGCGATGCCAAGCGGGGTGTTGTGACTTCCGGGCGGCGCGGCGACTTTTTTCCCTTCCGAAAGAACAGTTCGTAGTATCTCCCGCATCGAAGTTTTTCCGTACGACCCTGCGATCGCTATCTTGAATCCCTGGTGTGTCGTGAGCGTTTGCTTCGCTTTGGCCACGATGGAATTCTCGATCGGCCGCTGCAGCAACTGCACTATCCACGCGAGCGCTGCAAGCATGTACGGAAAATAGAACGGCAAAAGGAAAACGACGCCGGCGAGGACGACTATCGGCACGTCACTTCCCGTCGAACCGGCGTACCACATGAGTCCGACCGCCCATACGATGATAACGATCCACGAGATCGCGAAGAGCACTTTCACTTTTGCGGTCCATACGAGCGTTTTCCGTTTTTCGACATGCGCGAAATCCGATGTGCGGTGATACCAGCGCAAATACTCGCGAATATCGTACTCGCTCGCCTGCAACATGTAGATGAGCGAGCGCACGAAACGCGGTCGATAGCGGGAGAAGAGTGAGGTAACGTCCTTCATATGAATTCTTCTATCATGCGCGCGACGTCCGCCGCTTTTTCCTCTTGCACGAAGTGCCCGGCGCCCTGGATGACTTCGAGCTTCGCGTCGGGAAGAAGGGCTTGCAACCGTTTGCCTTCCGAAAGTGGTGTCGTCGTATCGGCGCTGCCCCAAACGAGGAGCGTAGGAACGTTCACTTGCGGCGCGAGTGGTGCGAGGTTCTCCGCGATGATGTTGAGGAAGGTCGGGGCCATCGAACCAGCTTGCGCGTAATCGCTTCCGGCCGCGCTATAGAGTTTGTTGCGTAGCTTCGCGCGAAGGAGCGTGAACGGCGGCACTGCCGTCGCGGCTCTTCCCGCTTTCGCTATCATCTTGAAACTCCAGTTGCGCAGCGTGTTGCGCTCTGCGGCGCCAGCCGAAGCGATGAGCACCGCCTTCTGCGCAGAAAGGGTATGTTCTGCGAGACCCTTCAAAATGATCCTTCCGCCGAGCGAGTGCCCGAGCAACACGTGCGGCTCGACGGCAGTCTTCGCGAGAAAATGGGTAACGAACGTTACATAGTCCGCAACATGCCATGAACTTTTGGGCGTCTCACTCGCCCCAAATCCCGGCAGGTCAAGCCGGACGACGCGATACTTCGTTGAAAGTAGTTTCGATATCGAATCGAAACTGTGCAAAGAGTTCATCCACCCATGCAGCATCAAAACGACTGGCCCCTGCCCTTCGTCCATATACTCCACCGCAAGGTTGTCGACGATAACCTTCATATCACCTTGTTTTAGGCCACCGTTTGGCGGCCTCGGGCCAGAGCTTGGTCAAGGGGTGCGTAACACAGTCATCGTGCGGGCGTGCGGGGCACACGTAGCGGCCGTGGAGCACGAGGCCGTTATTGACGTATTTCCAATCTTTTTTCGGCACGAGCGCTTCGAGGTCCTTCGATATCTTCGTAAGGTCTTCCTGGTCGGTAAGATCGAAACGCTTGGCGAAACGCTTCACGTGCGTGTCGGTCGGTATTCCCTCCCAGGTGTCATAGAGCTCGCCCAGGACGACGTTGGCGGTTTTGTACGCGACACCGGGCAGGGTTGTCAGTTCTTTGACGGTGCGCGGGATTTTGCCGCCAAACTCGTCACGGACTCTTTTCGCGGCCGCGATGATGGCCTTCGCCTTGTTGCGGAAAAAAGAGACCGACGAGATCTCTTTCTCGAACGTCTTCGGATTTGCTCGCGCGAAGTCATTCGGCGTTTTGTACTTCTTGAACAAGGTTGCCGTCACCTTATTGACCTGCTTGTCGGTCGTCTGGGCGGAAAGCATGACCGCTGCAACGAGCTGGAACGGGGTTTTGTAGTGGAGTTCCGTCTTCGGCTTTGGGTAGGCCTTTTTGAGATACGCGACTATTTTGGCAGCTCGTTTTTTGCGCTCATGGAGCTTCGTCGAATTCATGGGGCAATCCTAGCATATTGCGAGGAAACGTGAGCTGTGTTAAAAAACGTGCCGGTCTAAGAGGAACAGCACATGCGACACAATCACGTTGACGCATTTACGACCAAGCTGCTCGAGTTACAGCAGAGGCGGAATCTTGCTTGCCCAGTCGGGACTGCCGTACCGGAAGGACGCGTTGCGTACACGGTGCCACCCGAACTTCGACCGATGCTCGTGTGCATCATCAGCGAACGGGTGCAGCTCAACGCGAACAAAGAGTTCGTGCACAACGAATACTATGTGCACTCCTCCTTCGTGGAACAGATGTACAAAGATATCGTATCCCAACTCCGGCTTGCTGCACATTTCCCGGAGGACGCCATCATTGAGCTGCATACGGACTGGATGTACAGCTACACAACGCTCGAGCGCGAACGCGGGGTCTATGAAGCGGAACGCGCAAAGAACGGAAAAGTGGAGAGCGAGCCGGAATCAGGACTCTCGTTCGAGGAAATGAAAATGTGGCCTGACCCGCCGTGCCATCTGCTCGAGTATTACTTGTCGGAATCGACGTACCGCCTTCCGCGTGGCCTTCTCGAACACCACTTATCCCTCAACGACAAGGCGGCATTTGATCGCGCCGTCGGCCGCAACAAAAGCCCTAAGGCAATGTAATTGCCGGCAACACTTCGGACCCGCAGGTGCGGGTCCTTCCTTTTTATTGGATCACGATAGGGATCGTCACCGAATCGTCGTTCTGCGGCAAGCCGGACGGATTGTCTTTCAATAAAATGAGGGTCGCAGGGCCGTGGTAGGAAGGATCGACCGTTACTTGCGCGGTGAACGTAACGGGTCCGGCAACCGTCCAATCCCCTTGCGCCCGTCCTTGTGCGGCACCTATCACGTTGTCGTCGGCGTCTTGCACTTTTATCGGAAATACCGCTTCAAAGAACCACTGGTTCGGCGCCTCCCCCGCGACCGTGAATGCGTGTCCAACGGTCGCGTTCGGCAAGGGCGACGTCACGACGACGCTCTGGTCGAGCGGCGCGGTCGAGGATGCGGGGACTGCGGATTGTCCGGTTTGAGAAGTGCTGGTCGCATTCTGTGCGGGCGGTATCGTCGGCGCGGAGGCGGGCGTCGTAAAGAGGAACCACGCCAAAACGATGATGACGATCGCAAGTATGACGATGAGTATTTTAGCTGTTCGCGGACTCATGGCATGCATACTACACCTCCGTTACGCCCTGCGCTCTTCCTCGTAAAGCCAGTAAGAATAAAGCACGAGCCCGAGCACGATGACCACCAACATCGTCACGATTATTTCGAGGGCGAGGCCGGGCACGAACACGCTAAGGACGATGATGATACCGAGTATCCGGAACAAGTTGCCGCCGAGTTCGTGCGTTTTCTGCCACACGCGGTCCGAGGAGATCGTCCACGGTGTCCTGATGCCGACGAACCAATTGCGACGCGTTTTGGGCAGGATGGAACCGATGTAGTAAATGAGCACGCCGATCGCGGGCAGGATGATGAACCGTGGATCGAGTGGCGCACCCAAATTCCATGCGATGAGCGTCGCCTGTATCAGGGCAAAGACGAGCATGAAGAGCGCGACGAACGTTTCATACTGCGCGCGAAAGTATCCGATGTTGACGCGCAAGGGATCGATATACGGTATCGCGACGAAAAGGAGTAGCACCACACCCATGATGAGCGGCAAAAGGAATGCGCCGGCGAACGCGTTCATCGTGCCATTGACCGCACCGTTCATGTTCCAGTGCGTCGCGATGACGGGCGGCAGGCTCGGATACGCGAGGATGGTACCGAGCCACACCGCGACGAGAATCGCCCATGATGCCGTGCGTGCGACCCGTGAAGACATACGATGTAGACGCTTCAGTATACGCCGCCGTTACAGGTGCGCAAAAGGCTCTCTTCTGCTAGTATGCCCGAACTCTATGGCAGCCAGGAAACGCAAGAATATCGTGGTGATAGGCGGCGGCACGGGCACATTTACCGTACTCTCCGGGTTGAAGAAACACCCGTTCAACCTGGCAGCGATCGTTACCATGTCCGACGACGGCGGCTCGACCGGGATGCTGCGCGACGAACTCGGCGTCTTACCACCCGGCGACGTGCGCACTTGCCTCGTCGCCCTGTCCTCTTCCGACAAGCTGATGCGTACGCTGATGAACTATCGCTTCGACAACGGTAAGCTCAAGGGTCACAGTTTCGGCAACCTGCTCCTTTCCGCGCTCGAAAAAATAACGGGAAGCTTTGACGAGGCCGTCGAAAAGGCGGGCGAGGTCCTCCGCATCCGCGGCCGCGTCATCCCCGCGACGCTCGACGAAGTGCGCTTGATGGCGCAAGTCGGCTCGCGCCTTATCCGCGGCGAAGAGAAGATACAGAACTCAACCCTCAACGGTTCTCTCAAGTACCTTTGGCTCGAGCCGGTCGCGCGGGCCAACCCGAAAGCACTGCGTGCCATCCGCGAGGCGGATCTCATCGTCATCGGGCCGGGGAACTTCTACGCGAGTCTCGTTCCCAACCTGCTCGTTCGAGGGCTTCCCGAAGCGATACGCAAGAGCAAGGCCAAAAAGGTGTTCATCTGCAACCTCATGACGAAAATGGAGCACACGCATGGCTGGAACGTCGCGGATTATGTGAATGCTGTCGAGAAGTATCTCGGCGGCCCCGTCGACGTTGTCGTGTATAACAACAAGAAGCCGGACACGCGGATGTTGAAGAAATATGCACGCGAGGGCGACACGCTCACTTCGTGGGACGAACTTCCGGAAGGCCACGACCTCGTTGGCTCCAACCTGATGTCGCGCCACGCGCACGTCACCAACAAGATCGGCACGCCGGCCAAAGAAAGTTCGCTCGTCCGTCACGACCCGAGCAAGCTCGCGAACATTCTCATCAAAGTGCTCGGAGGAAAAAAGAAGAAAAAGTAGTTGCGCGCGTGCACACGCGTGGTAGGATTGCGGAACAACTGAATATCGTATCAAGAGTGCGGCGAGAGATCTGGCTCGATGACCCGTCGGCAACCTGCAAACGTAAGGTGCCAATTCCAGCCCGCTGGGAAGATACTTTTACACATAAGTCCCCTGCGAGAAGATATTTTCTGTTGCAGAAAAACTACCAGTATGTTCAATCTTTTACGCAGGTACACAACGGAGAGCGTTACGAGCGGGCATCCCGACAAGGTGTGCGATCAAATGTCCGACGCGATATTGGACGCGTGTTTGGAACAGGACTCGGGAGCGCGCGTTGCAGTCGAGAGTTTCGGCAGCCACGGGACACTCATGCTCGGCGGCGAAGTGAAGACGAGCGCGAACGTCGATTTCGAGCGCATCGCCCGCAAAGTCTATTCCGACATTGGCTACACCGATGAATTGAAGGTGCTCGTTACGATCGCCAAACAATCCCCCGATATCGCGCAAGGCGTGGACACCGGCGGCGCGGGCGACCAAGGCATCATGTACGGCTACGCGACGAACGAGACCGAAGAGATGCTTCCGTTGGGAGTTGTCCTCTCGCATGCGCTCGCGCGCAAGCTTGAAAGCGTCCGGCGTTCGATGGAACTTTCGTGGATACGTCCCGACGGCAAAACGCAAGTGACGATAGACCAGGGAAAAGTTCTCACGGCGCTCATTTCGACGCAGCACTCCGAAGAGGTCTCGCAGGAGAAGATCCGCGAAGGGCTCATCGAATATGTCTTCAAACCCGTCCTCGGTGATGTCTCAAATATCGAGATCCTCGTGAATCCGACCGGCAAATTCACTATCGGCGGATTCGCGGCCGATGCGGGATTGACCGGGCGCAAAATAATGGTGGACACGTACGGTGGCCTTGTCCCCCACGGCGGCGGTGCCTTTTCAGGCAAGGACGCGACCAAGGTGGACCGCAGCGCCGCCTACATGTGTCGCTTCGTAGCCAAGAATCTCGTCGCAAACGGCCACACCAAGAAAGCGCTCGTCTCCGTCGCCTACGCGATCGGCCGGGCCGAGCCCGTCATGGTCGAAGCCTTCGGCGACGAGGGGCAAGACCTTACCGAACTCGTCACCAAAAATTTCGACTTCCGCCCGCGCGCCATCATCGAGCGCCTCGGTCTCACCAAACCCATCTTCAAATCGACGGCTGCATACGGCCACTTCGGGGTCGAAGGACGCCCTTGGGAAGAGGTCATCAAGTTGTAATTATTCGACGGTGACCGACTTGGCCAGGTTTCTGGGGCGGTCGACGTTGAGGCCTTTTTCGCGCGCGAAGTAGTAGGCGAAAAGCTGGAGCGGAATGACATTGAGTATCGGCGAGAGCATCTCGAGCGTTTTGGGGACATAGATGACGTCGTCGGCGAGCGAGCGTATGTCCTCGTTGCCTTCGGTCGCGAGCGCGATGACGGGGCCTTTGCGCGCCTTTATCTCCTCGATGTTGGACGCGACTTTCTCGTAGACCGAATCGCTCGGCGCGAGCGCGAACGTCGGGAAGCCTTGGTCTATCATTGCCAGAGGGCCGTGTTTCATCTCACCTGCGCCGCAGCCTTCGGCGTGAATGTAGGAAACTTCCTTCAACTTCAGCGCCCCCTCGAACGCTATGGGGTAGTTGTATTTGCGGCCGATGTAGAGGAAATCGCGCGCCAATCTGTATTTCTTCGCGAGTTTTTCGATCGTGTCCCGATCATCGAGTATCCGTTGGATCTTGCTCGGGAGTGCGGTCATCTCCCGCGCGATCTCGCGGGAAAATTCCTTGCTCATCTTGCGTTGCTTCCCAAGGAATATCGTGAGGAGCGCGAGCGCGGTCAACTGCGAGACGAGCGCTTTGGTGGAAGCGACGCCTATCTCCGGGCCCGCGTGGTTGTAGACGCCTGCATCGGTCTCGCGTGCAATGGTGGAGCCGACCGTGTTGCAAATGCCGAGCGTGAGCGCCCCGCGACGCTTTCCTTCGCGGATGGCCTCCAGCGTGTCGGCCGTCTCACCGGATTGCGAGATGGCTAGGAGCATCGTCTTGTCGTTGATGACGGGTTTGCGATAGCGGAATTCGCTTCCGAGTTCGACCTCGACGGGAATGCCCGCGTGCTCTTCGAGCATGTATTCCCCCGTGAGCCCCGCGTAATACGCGGTGCCGCACCCGACGATTATCATCCGCTCCATCTTCGCCAGCTCATCCGCGACGGCTTCAAGCCCGCCGAGTTTCGCGATCCCTTCTTCGGGCAAGAGCCGGCCGCGCAACGTATTCTGCACGACCTCCGGTCCTTCCATGATCTCCTTCATCATGAAATGTTGGTAGCCGCCGCGTTTCGCGGCTTCGACGTCCCAGTCGACTTTTTCGGGTTTGCGCTCGACGCGCCCGCCCTTTAGTTTGAAAATATCGTGCTTCTCCGGCGAAATGACGGCGACTTCGCCGTCCTCAAGAAAGACGACGCTCGAGGTGTGCTTCAAAATGGGCGAGGCGTCGGAGGCGATGAAATTCTCCCCATCGCCGAGCCCGACGACGACCGGCGCGCCCATGCGCGCGCCGATGACGAGTTCCGGATTTTGTCGGTACTGGATCGCAGCGCCGAAGGTGCCGCGGATTTCATTGAGTGCATCGATGGCCGCTTTCTGGAAATCCTCGCCCGAGGCGGGTCGGCCTTGGGCCGACTTTTTGAGGTGCTCCTCGACAAGGTGCGCGAGGACCTCGGTGTCGGTCTGCGACTTGAAGGTATGGCCGAGTTTTTGCAACTTTTCCCGCAATTCTTTGTGATTCTCAATGATGCCGTTGTGCACGACCCACACTTCCCCGTCACAGCTTTGGTGCGGGTGCGCGTTCTCCTCGGTCGGCTCGCCGTGCGTCGCCCAGCGCAAATGCGCGATGCCGCTTTTGCCGAAATAGCCGGCCGGCATTTTGCGTCGCAGGTTCTGCACGGCGCCGGTCGCCCTCACGCTGCCGGACTCGGGCAAAAAGATGCCCGCGGAATCGTAGCCGCGGTACTCAAGTGCGACCAGCCCGTCGAGCAACACCTCTCCGGCGTTCTTGCCGTTCTTGGTCGTGTAGGCAAAAATCCCGCACATACTTGCTTAGACGGCACTGTAACACAGAGCTTTCAGGACGAGAAAACAATGTCGGCGACCTCAGCACGGAACGAATTGATCGCTGAGTTGATGGAAGCGGCGTCGGGCGGACGTTTGGGGTAGGTTCTGTTGGAAAGAATGACGAGGCCCGTTCGTTTTTCCCTGTCCACGACGACCGAAGTGCCCGTGAATCCCGTTTTGCCGAACGTTTTGGCCCCGCAATGGCCCATGAACCATTGCTGGTACAGCTGCCAACCGAGACCCTTTTCCGCGGCATCAACTACCGCCGGGAATTTTCCCTGTAAAAGCGCCTCAAGAAAGTTGAGAAGGTCGGGCGCGGTCGCGAACAACCCGGCGTGTCCTACGGCACGCCTCTTCTGGGCAAACATGCGCGCGCTCTCGTCGTGCACGATGCCGCGGATCTCTTTGCCTTCGACCAGTTCCGTCGGCGCGATGCTGGCAATGTCGTGAGGGAAAAAGGTCGTGTCGTTCATTTCCAATGGTCCAAAAAAATATTTGTGCGCAAGCGCAGGGAGAATCTCTCCGCCGACGCGTTCGAGCACGATGCCGAGTAAGAATGCCGGAAGATTCGTATAGTCGCTCTTGCCCGGCGGCGCATCGAACCCATGCTCGAAGATGTGTGTGCGGACTTGCTCGAACGTCGGATATCGCAGCGCCGACATCCGCGGTCCATGCACGCGGTAGCGCAACAGGTCTTCGATGGTCGCGCCAAAATCATTCCGTAATTCGGGAAGGTGTTTTTTTACCTTGTCATCGAACGACAACCTCCCTTCCGCGACGAACATCGCGGTCAGCGAAGCAACGGGGATCGATTTGGTCACCGATGCGAGGTCGTAGATGGAATCTTCGGCGACCTTCGGCGAATCGTTTTCGTAGGTAAATCGCCCGAACGGCAAAACCTCGCGCTCGCCGTTTTTCCGCACAATGCCTATCACGCAGCCGGGAAATACTCTCTCTTCTATAGCCTGCCGTGCCCACGTTGAGATTTTTTCAGGCATCCGGATACGCTTCCTTAATTTCTTTTGCGAGGTAGGGGTTCCACATCGCAGCCGTTGCGCTCATGACAACATCGGCACCGGCATCGCGGTATTCCTTGAAATCGCTCGGGACGGTAACGCCGCCGACGCCGACGATGTCGTACGAGAAGCCCAGTTCCTTACGAAGCTTCTTTAAACGTTTGACCATATCGAGTCCCGCCCATTTGATTGGGTAACCACAAATACCGCTCTTGAGGCGCCACGCTCCGCCCGGCAGAGCCTGCGTTCCGTCCGGCTTATACACGGCGGCGGGAATGGTGTTGATGGCCGCAATTCCCTGCACGTGCGCACCGACCTGTTCGACGACCTCGCGCAACTCCGCGTCGTTCTCGAAATAGGAGATCTTGATGGCAAGCGGCAGCGCACCTATCTCTTGTTTGATGGCTTTCACTATCTTCGCGCTCATCTCCGCGTCGTAGCAGAGGAGTTTCTTTACGCGATCGCCTTCGTTGGGGCAGGAAAAATTCGCTTCGATGGCGTGCACACCGCACGCCGCCATCATCCGTGCGACCATAACCCAATCGTTGATGAAATCCTGTTCAGTCGCCGTCGCCTCCCAGCGCGTTCCTTCTATCATGCCGCACACCATTTGCCCTTCCCGCGTGTTCGCGTATTTCATGAGTTCACGCACATCTTTCTGCCACACTTCTGCAGGATACGACGGGTTGCCGAACGAATTGGTGATGGCCAGCGGTTCGGTGTACCCCGCCTTCGTGGTCAATCCCTTTTCCGCCTTCTCGAGCGTGAGTTCGCCCTCGATTTCGACCGGAAGGACGTTGGGCCACTCGTTGCATTTCTTTTCGCGTGAACGCACCGTTTTATACACGGGAACGTCGAACCCTTTTTCAAGCGCCGCTTTCACGAATTTGCCGTTGACGAGAGGCCCCGCGGCGATGCCGAGCGGATAGCTGATACCGTGACCAAGGTAGGTAAAACGCGCTTTGGATGTCGGCAAGACAACCCCGTCGGCGAAATCATTAAAGGGGCCTTGTTCCCAGTTCTCGTAGTAACTCTTGGTGGGGTCGAAGAACGGCGCCCGCAACATGAGGCGATTGTAGCACGCTCACTTTTTCTTGCGCGGTACCTTTTTGCCCTCGCGGCGCGCTTCGGAAAGCGCTATCGCGATGGCCTGTTTGCGGCTTTTTACTTTGCCGCCCCGGCCGCTTTGAAGTTTCCCGCGCTTAAAGGCACGCAGTTCGCGCGCGACGTCCTTACCGACGCTCTTGCCATACCTGCGCTTTTTCCGTCTCGCCATACCAGTATTGTCGAGGTCCGCGAATGAAGCTGCCGTTAATTCAAGCGTTACTGACACTGGAGCGCCGCGCGGCACTGGGCCTTTGCGGTCGCGTTCGGAGCCTGGTCGCATGCCGCACACTGCGCTGCGTTGGCGCCAACGGACGCGCCGCCGGAAGCACTGCCGTGCATCATGGTACTCATGTCCTCGAAGGTGACACCCGCGGGAAGCGTGAATTCCGCGCTGTCGACGCTCCACGGTGAACAGGTGTAGTTTACGTTCTCGTTATACGGATCCTGTGCGCTCGAAGAGCCGGAAGACGACGTTTCGGACGAGACGCTCATCTTCATGCCCTGCGGCGCCGCGCTCGACCACACGTAGACAGTCTGCCCGTCGGAGATCATGTGGCTCGTAACAGTCCCGGTTTGCGTTTGCGACGTGAAATCGCCGCGCATCTCGCCATTGCCGACATACACGGTGCCAGAGGAGCCGTTCGCCGTATCGTTCACCTGACATTGCGAAGAACCGTGCGCGAGCAGGTCTTTCATCGACCCGCTCGACTGCCCTTGCGACGTCGACGTACTGTTCTCCATCATTTCCCCTCCGGATCCGCCGCCGAGCGCGCCGGAAGAATACAACCAATACCCGCCGCCGATGACGATGATGGCGGCAACAACCCACAAAACAGTTTTATTCATACCCCTATATAAAAAGAGTTGCTAAGAGAACCAGTATAGCATTGCTCATAAAACGCTTCAAAAATTCTCAGATGCTAGGCGCGGGGAAGAGAAGATCCGAGTCGTATATTTAATACGATGAGGATCTTCTAGGGGCCCCGCAACAACGCAGCTGAGGATTTTGGAGGCGTTTTATTTCATCCGCACGCCTTTGAAGGCCCTACCCTTCTTCGCCATCTGGTCCATGAACCTGCCGGTCTTGTTGTTGACCTTGGTCCACCGCCTATTGCGCGGCGAGAGCACCTGGCTGCGTTTGGATACTTCCCCTTTGCGGCCGTGGCCCTTGCGAGCGTTCTTTGCCATATACCCCTATAGTATAGCCCTCCCGGGTCGGGCAAGGCGCTTATCCACCTGCCCCCTTCCCTCGAAAAGTGGGAGGCGTATACTGTTCTGACTTAGCAATGTAACGATAAAAGCCATCTTTATATGGATCAACCTAACGGCATGATGCCCCCGGCGGCGCAGAAGAACACGCTGATGGGCATCCTTTGTTACCTCGGTCCGCTCGTTATCGTCTCCTACCTCGCCGCGAAGGACGACCCCTTCGTGAAATTCCACATTCGCCAGGGTCTCGTCTTGTTCGCCATCGAGGTGATCCTCTGGATCCTGACCAGCTTCTTCTGGCAGCTGTACATGCTCTGGCCGCTCTACGACCTCATCGACCTCGCGCTCTTCGTCCTCTCCGTCTTGGGCATCGTGAATGTCGTGCAAGGCAAGGAAACGCCGCTTCCGCTCGTCGGCTCGTGGGGTAACAGCTTCCCGCTGTAAGTTTCGCTAAATAAGAAAACAATTCGCCGGGGGGGCCCAAGGGGCCGCCCGGCTTTTATTCGAGCAAATATGAATGGCTGCCGATGTCAACGAGAATGAGGCTATCTCCGAGTACTTGGTATATCAACAATACATTCCCCTTGATATGACACTCTCGATACCCGCGCCACTCTCCCGTGAGTTGATGATCTACATAAAAAGACGGGAGCGGCTCTTCCTCCGCTAGGATCCGGACCGCATTCTCAAGTTTCTCTTTCGCAGCACTCTTGAACGTACCGGAACGTTCGAGCCTTTTTAGCGAAGCCGTAAATTCATTTCTAAGAAATATTTTAAGCATCCTCCTTGAGGAGGTCTTTCATCATTTCCCGAGCCGAAGTGTAGTATTTGCCGCGCTTGAGCGCCTCTTGAACGCCCTTATCCCATCGTTCGCGGATCATTTTTGCTTTTGCGTCGCTGATCGGCGTAAATGGCAGGCCATTCTCACGGATGACCTGACGAAGGAACATGTTCACCGCCGTAGACATGTCCAAACCCATATTTGCCAGCGTTTTCTGCGCGGCTTTCTTAGTTTTCTCCTCTATGCGTACGTTCAACGTGGTCATACAAACCAGTATATACAACGTATATACATTGTCAATACAGCTATTCCACCCCTGCGCTGTTGATAACAACGGCCTCGAGCGGCCGGTCCATCTCGTTGGTATCCACTGCCGCAATAGCCTGCACGACGTCCATACCGCGTGTGACGCGGCCGAATACGGTGTGCTTGGTGTCGAGAAAGTTGTTGGGGGCGACGTTGATGAAAAATTGGGAGCCGTTGGTGTTGGGGCCGGCGTTGGCCATCGCTATCGTCCCAACGTCGTTCCTATTGTTCGCATGTATCTCGTCGGCGAACTTGTAGCCCGGGCCGCCTCTGCCCCACATCTCTGCCTTGGAATCATCTTTGCTCTCCGGATCGCCGCCTTGGATCATGAAATTCGGAATGACACGGTGGAACTTCGTGCCGTCATAAAACCCACTCTTTGCCAACTTTACAAAGTTCGCGACCGTATTCGGCGCGTCTTTCTCCATCATCTCGATCTCAATATCACCCTTGCTGGTCTTCAATGTGATTTTCATATCCGAGGAGTATAACAGAAAAGCCCGGCGTCCAAGCCGGGCTCTTTTCGTTTTGACCGCCGTTCACCAACGCGGCGACAGTTCGACATTGGGATTCAGGCCCTGCGCGATCACATAGTCGTGCTTCCCGAGATTCGTCGGAAATGATTCCCTGAGTCTCGATTCCTTCGTGAAGGTTACGCAATCAAGATGCCTGCCGCTTCTCACCAGCTGAAGAATGACGCCGCCGCCTTCGCGCAGGATCGCGCAGGCCTGTTCGACGGTGTACACCTTCTCGCCGGCGAGCCGCGTGCGCTCTTTTGGAAGGACTGACTGAGCTACGCGGGGAACATCGTTGTCGAGATTTTCGACAGCCACGTGGAACATGCTGCGCGGGCTTGTTGCGAACTTTGAGGAAACACGAGTGCTGCCAGAACGAAAACTGCGTTTGTCGAATGTCGGCATGAGGTGTGCCCTCCTTTCCGGAGATAAAACTACGATGTCACGCGCTCAAATGCAAGTCTTACGAAAGTTCTGCAAGCAGATCCTCAATATCAAGCGGTTCGGTTTTCATCTCCACCATCCCGTCGTTGCCGACCTTCCACGTGCTGCGGGGCCTGTCGGCATATAGCTCGACGCCGATGCCGTCGGGATCGTCCAGATACAAGGCTTCCGAAACACCATGGTCGGCGGTACCCGTCAGCGGATATTCAGCATCGATGAGGCGCTTGAGGACGAGGGCTAGTTCTTTGCGGGTGGGAAAAAGAATGGCGAAATGGTACAAGCCCGCATGCCCCTTGGGCGCCGGCGGCGCGCCCTTCCCCTGCCACGTATTCAGGCCAATATGGTGGTGGTATCCCCCGGCCGAAAGAAACACCGCCGAATCCCCGTACCGGGCCGTCACTTCAAATCCCAAAATATCTCGATAAAACCCCAGCGACCGCTCCAAATCCGCCACATGCAAATGCACATGCCCAATCCTCGTCTCCGCATGCGCTTTCTGCTTCATCTCCCTAGTTTACCGCATCGGGTGTATTCAAGTTGATGGGCTGCTTCAAGTCGAAACCAAAAATTGCAAAGGGGCTTTGACCCTAGAATAACTGAACCGCACCTCCCTTATACAGAGCCAAATAATTCGTTTTCCCCTTAATATCCACAAGGGAATTTGACGGAATGAAGCATCGTTGCTACACTGACCTTGCATATGGGAACAGGCTCACAAAAGCAATGGCAGCTGCTCTTTGCTGAAATCCAGGGTTTTTCGCTTGCTCGTGAGCAATTCGGACAATTCGCATTCCTGGAGCCACGGGCCCATAAGCACGCAAAGTTCTCGCTCTCATGCCTACAAGTGAAGACCCTCGGCGATCTTGTAGATTCCGAGATCCTGCTCGAGCTGGGAAAAGGTCTCTGGAAACTTGAAGTCGCGGGCGGTACGTACCACTTCATCGGCGCTGTCGAAAGCGCTCCGGAAATGCGCTTTGTCGCATTCGCCGGGTATCAGGGGGAAGATCCAGGTTCGCTGGCATTCCAAATAGAGGTCGCGCTCGAGTCGTTGCGGGCGCATTTATCAAAAGAATATCAGAAAAACGTCTTCTATGGACTCGCAAAATAAAAATATGGAACACGATCTCCCGTGGCAGGATGAGTATGACTTCAGCGTCTCGAACCTAATCACCGAAGCTAGAATTCATGCCGGTCTGACTCAGGAAAAACTCGCAAAGAAAGCAGGGGTCGCTCGATCGACCATCGTGCGCGCCGAACTCGGAAATAATATTCCCGGCCATCCGCTTCTGAAAAAACTTGCGGCAGCAATAGGAACGAGACTATTGCCGCCACGGTTCGAGTTTATGAAAGACGAGGACACGCCTGCGGATCCTGGGCATGGTTTTTCCTTCGTTGATCCAATGACATTCAGTCGATTAATTTTTCCTTCCGAGTCTATCAGCGGCACACCTGCATACACGATTCTGAATGACGCAGGGACCTTCTCACTCGAGGGAATTTCAAACTTCAATTATGATCTCAATAAAAAATAGTTGGGCAATTCTTGCTCTATCTTCTTCGATTGATAGAGATAAAAATTCCCTTTCTCTGTTCGATATATTGGAGGAAATCACAATTCAGCTTGCCGGGCCGGTACCCGAACAGTTCGCGTTCCCCGTCAACATGGAGCTAATCAGCCTCTGGGAAAGAGAACAAGTGGGTGAAAATGTCGAGCTGAAATTCAAATTCTTGCTAAAAGATCCGAACGGTAAAATCCTCTCTGAAAGCGAAGGTGTACTAAAAATGGAACCTCAACACAAGAGGAGTCGTTTCCGCGCACAATTCCAGGGGGTGCCAATAACGGGACCGGGCGTATACCGATTCGAAATCATTAGTTTGGAGCCGGAAAAAACAGAGGGGAAAGATCTGCTTGCGTCCGTGCCTCTTGAAATTAAAGTGATGATTAAAAGTCCAATTACCATTGAAGGAAATAAAGTGAGCTAACACATCAAATCTATGAGTAAAAAATCGCCGAGGATTTATATAGAGCAACGAGAAGAAGGTGGCTATGCAGTGAGAAAAGAGCACTCGCAACGAGCGTCCGCAGTTGCTCCAACCCAAAAAGAGGCCATCGAGATTGCGCGTGAAATGAATCCCGGTACAGCACCTGACGTTGAGCGCGTTCGATACACCATATCCGGAAAACCGGATCAATGGCGCAGAGCGTAATTGGGTATGAGGAAGTAAAGCGTCGGTTATCATTTCCTTCAAATTTCGATATTTGGCGAATAGAAAAAGTCTCTGGACCAAAAGTAATTTGCCGACTCCCAAGACCTCCAGTAGTATCGATGCCATGAGTCGCACATTAGCGGGTATTGAATACGCCGGCTTACCTGGAATATCACAGGCCTGCCAAGAAGCCGTGGAGCGCTTGCTTCAGTATGATGATCGCATCATCCGAGTACGCATAATTACATTTCGCAATCGACACTGCCTACTACTTACGGTAGGTGAATTTGACTTAGTTGCCATTAAATCAGGTTTCGGTTCGGGCTACACGGGAGAAGGTGCTCGTCGATTTTCATACATTCTCATGCTCTTGGAGGCTCATGGTGTAGACAATATTGAAGAGTACGAAGTCGAAAATGTATTTATCGAACGGCTGGACAACTCCGCCCTAACTCAAGCGGACATCGATAAGATCGATGGGATGCGGCAGGTACCGGGCCGCCGTTGGTACAATTATGTATTCGAGAAACATTGGGAACAGAGAAAAAATGGCACCCTCTGGGTCGAGTTTCGTCCAGTGGTTCCCTTTGCCATCATCGATAGCCGTATCATCGATCTGGCGCTTTCGTTCTGGGAACGCCCCGACGATAAGCTTCTCACTGCATACCGAAGATTGGAGGATATCGTCCGAGCAAAAACGGAACTCAAAAGTGAACACGGTGCGAGTCTTTTTTCCAAGGCTTTCCAAGGTGACGCGGCAAAACTATATTGGAAAGAGGTAGACGATAAAGAGCGAGATGCTCGTGCATCTCTATTTATTGCCGGATACAGAACACATCGCAATCCAAGAGCTCATCGAGAGCCCAAGAAATACCAAACCGAAGATTTGTCCGAGTTTTTGCTTTTGAATCACTTGTATCTTCTTGAAAGGACCTCCTCTGTAAATAAAAAGGGTTGAAAACTCGCAAGATCTTCTTTATTCATCGAAAGGCGGAGTGTCAGGTACCCTTTCTCAGATTCAAAGGATCTTGGTCGTCTTTTCGTAGAGCATTGGGAGCTGTGCCGAAGTCGTTCTGAATTTTGTACCGTGGTTATGTCCCGTGCGAGAATCGAAATCGACAAAAACCTTCCCTTGTTCGAGGGCTTTCAGGAACTTATCGAAGCTGAATTTCTTTAGCATCATTATCTTTGAGTATTTGTAGTATTCTTTGCTATCCTTTCTTTGCACTTCAGCTGTTACATAAAAAGAATTTAACAATTTTGTGCCGGCTTTATGTTTCAAATCATCGAACCCCCAGTAGGGCTGTGGCTTGAGTTCGCCGAGACCAACTCTCTTCTTGACCGAACTTAACCACTTTTTGTGCCTAACTGAGGCACCTTTCGAATTGAACGAAATTAGAACTTTCTTATTTTTCCGATCCACAACAACCTTAAACCCACGATCACTTCGTCTAGCGCCGTGAATTGTCTGCCGAAAACTCATCTCTCCTTTCTTATATCGTTTACCGGCTTCCTGATGCGCCCAACCATATTTCGGAAGCAATATTTTTGGCACAAAACCAAGAGCGCGTGGAGACGGCTCCATATGGAATAAGGTACAAAGTGAGGCAGCCTTCGAGTTTGATCCAACACGCTGGGTTTTGAGTTCCCATTCTGCCGCGTTTGCTATAGGCAGGTTATTTTCCTTAATGCCAAGCAAATCTTCAAGGGTGTTGCCCACTCCGCCGTGATTTCCATGTCGGGCGTTTGGTATCCAACCTTTTGATGCAATTTTCTTTAGTTTCTTTATTAACGATGCTTTTGTATAGATGACCTGCTTCTTAGCCATAGGTTTAAAGCAGCTTCTTCTGCATTCTGTGACTTTTTATTCTCTTCTGAGCCATTCGGCAATACTCTGGCGAAAGATCGATCCCTATATAGTGCCGATCAAAATTAATCGCAGATATAGCTGTCGTTCCAGAGCCCATAAATGGATCAAGTACTATTTTTGCGTTAGTAGATGAAATTATGCGATCGATGAGTTTGGTTGGGAAAGCAGCTGGGTGTTCGTTTCTCATTTCCTGCGTAACCTCCCAAACGTCTCCAAGCGCATTGGCCTTGGCGGCGAGTTTGAACTTCGGTTTTGCGATCAAATAAATTACCTCGTACGTTGGTAAAAAATATCCTTGATTGAAATTGAGGCCTCCTGCACGCTTCCAGATTATTATTTGTCGTACCGGAAGACCCCCTACAATATCTTGTCGGTCCTGAAGTAATCCATCTTGTACACGCCACTTATGGTTATAAAAAATCGCACCGTCCTCAGGAAGAATCCTGAGCATTTCTATAAGACAATCTCTCTGCCACTTCACATATTCGCCGTGCGGCATGCAGTCGTCGTGATGTGAGTAGCCTTTTTGAAGAGCGGCATTCGCCCATTTACCCCCTCGGCCGTCTTTCATTCCGTTCCCAGTTGAGTTCTTGAGGTTGTAGGGAGGTGATGTAACAACAAGATCAACAGACCCGTCAGGAATTTGCCGTAATACTTCAAGCGCATCACCGCAGACGATCTGATCTACAAAATCGATAGGAAAGTCCTTCTTTTTTGTACCTGTGATCTTCTTTCGTTTTGCTGTAACCACTGTCATTTCTGCATAATATCACGGAGAAAATCCGGCTTACGGCCAGGTTTTGGGGACGGAACTAAAACTCAACAGTGAAAGTGAATTTGTCGCCTTGGAAGAGGCCTTCGGCCTGACGGACCGCGAGTTTGAGGGGTAGGATGTAGGTGCCCGAACGGCTGTCGGGGAAGATTGAGGTTTCCCAGACGGTTTTGCCTACCTTCGCCCGCACACGGACGGCGCCGAAGCCTCTGCGCGGGCCTTTGTAGTGCTTGCGTATCTCCTCCGACTCCTTCTTGTCGATATGCGCCAAATGCCAAGCCCCCTGCGCCCCCGGCCACACAATGACCTCCGAGCGCACCGTGAACTTCTTCCCCATCCCAAAATCATCCCACGAGTCCTCGTTTTGGGAAACTCGAAAAAGGAAGGCGGCCGCCCCAGGCTTGGGGCGGCCGCATCTTATTGCTTTTTGCCGATGACGGCATCAAGGGCCTCCTGAAGCCCAGGCATTTTGAGCGTGAATCGGATCCCATGCAGCATAGAGATCCTATATTCGACATCGATTTCCTGCGTTTGAGCGACGCGAGTGATCCACGTCTTGCCCAGGCGCCATGCCCCTTCGCAGTAGAACTCGCCGCACTGTATGGGCATGAGGCTTTTTTCGTACTTCACCTTCTCGCAGCGAACTTCGCTGCAGCTCATGGGTACGAAACCTTTTTCGTCGAGCACCATGAGCGCGAAGTACTTTCCCAGTGCTGTACCCGGTGCGACGATCCGCATCTCCGGCTCGTCGGAGCGATTGAATAGCACGTTGAGTGCGATCCACCGTGCGGGATCTTTCTCGTCTTCCACACTCTGCGCGATGATACAATTCTTCGGCCCGACCGGGCCCCTGCACTGGAGCACCCATTCCCCGAATTGCTGGGTGGTCGAGTCCGCCGAAGCCGCGAGTGGAGCAAGCGCGAACGCGAGGCCGATACACAATGCCAGTAAACGCATGGGTTTCCTCCCACATGCACGATGAGGCTGCGAGGATATTGCCACACATTTCCATTTTGGGAAACACACAAAAAGCCCGGCGGGAAGCCGGGCTTTCTTGGTGGGCGGCTCAATTGAGCCGCGTGCTGATGTAGACCTTCACCCCTTTCACTACCTTCAACTCGACCTGAGTGACGGGAATGCGACATTCCGACAGGTAGTTCCACGGCGGAATATTCCCCACCTTCTCGTATCGGTAGTCCCGCGGCCTCCCCGACACCCTTCGCGGATACGTGGCCGGTCTGGCGGGAGGTTTTTTCTGTTCCCTATTCATGACTCACAAACTCCCGTCCCGCACGTTCCGACTTGAGACGCTCGCCTGTATCGGCCGGTGCTGATGCGGCTCAGGAACTCGGCTTCGAGCTCCGGGTCCCCGATCACGTGTGAAAGATCCGAGAGCAGTATCTTGCCGACGATGAACGAACGGTTCCGTGCACGCTCCTTCATCTTGGCGACGTGCCCGACGCCGATACCTTCATCCTGTGCGAACTGCCAGAGATCTTTGAGGTCGATAAAAGATCCGTTACGCATGGCTGGACCCTCCCACCTCCACTATTCCATACATCTGGATTTTGAGCGAATTCGTGAAGCCCGTTGCGAGCTCCCGCGGAGCATGCTAGCGTCTTCGCAGGAAGAGGTTCGACCTGGCCTGTCTTCCTATACGGCAACAACGGAGGAACTGCATGAACGCCTTGACCAGCGCCCAACTGCTCGCCGAAGCCACTCCTCTCCCCACCTGGACGCGCGAGCAAAAGCTCGAGTTCGCCATCGACGCGCTCGTAGTGGCGGACCGTCCCAAGCCTGTCATTTACAACACGGTGCGCGACATCGAGAACGAAACCCTCGACCTCGACACGGTCCCGGTCGCTCGCACGATCTTCGAACCCATCGCGAAGGAACTCAACAAGCACGGCATCCCGACCGGTCCGACGCTCGGCGCTGTGATGCGCTCGCTCGAGCTCACGCGCAGGCAGATGCATGAATTAGCGTGCTATTGTAACGAAGACAGCGAGGTCATGCTCGGAACACAGGCAATGCAGCATCTCGCTCACCTCATCGACTTTCCCGACCTTTAGGCGGGCGACGCGAAGGCAAAGGCCGCCGGGCATCTCCGGCGGCTTTTTTTGGCCTTGACACCTTTTTGGCATCTGCTACCTTTATGAGACAAGGTACTGAAGCATATGGACAAACAGGGATCATTCGAGGCGATACGGCGCGGACTGCTTGAGTTCTCCGTGCTCACCGTCATTTCAAAGGGCGAGGTCTATTCTGCCGATATCCTTATGGCGCTCGAGAGCACCGAGTTCAAAACGCAGGAAGGCACCCTCTATCCCCTCCTCTCGAAGCTCCGTCGCGAATCGCTGCTCGATTACGAGTGGAAGGAATCGGAAACCGGACCGCCGCGCAAATATTATTCTCTGACTTCCGACGGAAGAAAGAGATTGGCGGACATGAAAGAGTATTGGGAAGAAATTACCAGAACCATTAAAAATTTAGGAAAATAATATGAACAAGGTCGTTACGATACATTTGAACGGCAGAGCGTACCAGCTCGAAGAGCAGGGCTTCGAGGCGCTGCGCGTCTACCTCGACGAGGCCTCCGCGCGGCTCGCGAGCGATCCGGGCCGCACAGAGATCGTCGCCGACTTGGAGCAGGCCATCGCCGAGAAGTGCGACAAGGTCCTCAATCCGCACAAGAGCGTCGTTCTGAACGACGAAGTACAGAAGATCATCGCGGAAATGGGCCCCGTGCAGGGCGACCCGCAGAAAGAGGCGCACGAACAGGCAGCCTCTGGAGGCGCGCGTGCGCCCAAGCGCCTTTTCCTCATGCGTCAGGGTGCGGTCATTGCAGGAGTGTGCGCCGGGCTTGCAACCTACTTCGACATCGACGTCACGATAGTGCGCATCATCTTCATCGCCGGCACTGTTCTCACCAGCGGGCTCGGCATCCTCATCTACATCGCGCTCGCGGTCCTCGTGCCCTACGCCGACACGGCGGAGGCGATGGCGCAGGCGCACGGTGAGCCCTTGAACGCGCACACGCTCGCACAGCGCGCCAAGGAACGTTTCCACGAAAGTTACGAGCGCGTGACCGGCCAAAAACCTGATTGGAACACTTGGCAGGACAAACACGACCAGCATATACAGGAGCATTGGAAAAAGCGCTGGATGAAAAAGCAATGGAAGATGCAGCAAAAGGTGAACCCGCCCTACGCGCCGTACTACCACCCGAGCCCCATCTTCGGTCTTCTGCGCGGCGCACTCGCGATCGCGTGGATATTGGCGCTCCTCTCGCTCCTGACGACTGGCCTGATATTCGGCTGGGCCATTCCTGCCGGCATCCCCATCTGGGTCGCCGTCATTTTGCTCTTCATCATCTATCACGCGGTCACGGGCCCTCTGAAAGGCGCGCAGTACATGCACGGCTACTACGGCTATTCCGACTGGGACGGGCTCGTGGACGGCCTTACGGTCCTCTTTCTCATCATCGCCTTCATCTGGGCCTACCAGCACGTGCCGCAGGTCTACGACTTCGTCCATCACCCCATCGCGGAGAGCAAGATGTACATCGCGGACATCGAAGCCTGGTGGCAGCAGGGGCGGTAACTTTACACGTAGATATTCCAGTGATAGGTTACGCAAAGCTGGGAATGCGGATTTGAACTGGAGGGCTTTCTAAATGCTCATCAAGCGACGAGCCGTTCTCGTGGGTACCCTGTGTGCGCCAGCATTGCTGCTCCCGAGCCGCCGAGTTTGGGGTCACGAAATGTTCCAGGGTGTCCCATTCGGCGAAGCTCCGGGCGACGAGGGGTACAAACACGACCTCTATCACCCTTCCTACCAAAAATTATTCGGTGAGATCGGAAACTGTACGTGCGGCGACGGTGAATGTAGGGTCACCGATTGGCGCGAGACGACGATCGGAAGCCCAAAGGGCTATGACGTGATCGTGGATCGACACTGGTTGGCGCTTCCGGGGGACGTTTGGATGCCGGACGATCCGAAGACGATCCCGAAGGACCTGTTGCGGGAACGGGCGCATGTGTGCGCATATAACTACGGTATCTTCCCCCTCATTTCCTGCGCACTGATCAATACTACCCAAGTGTGATGTGGGCGAAGAAATGGAGCCTCCGTGTTGAGCGGAGGCTTCCCTGTTACTGCACCTTCACGAACGAAAGCGTGTTGCCGCGGTCGAGGTAGCTCAATTGCAACTCGTTGCCGCCCGCCGCAACGACGCTGTAGTAGAGGGTCGAACGGCCTTCCACGACTTTTAGATATACGACGCCGGGAACGAGAACACCGGTAAAATCTTTGTCGGGATGGGCGCTCGTGAAGAGCGTGTACGTCCCCGAAAGCGATGCGCTGCTTTTGTCGCTGCCTTTGTAGGTGTCCGTCCACTTGTCCCCTGCCGTTATCTGGACCGTGTAGTTGGAATCGGTCGTCGACACCCAGTTGCCGACGATGTTCGCTGTAACAGTGCCCGGATCGAGCGTTGGCGAAGGGGTCGTTGTCGTGGGTTCCTGGGACGCAGCGGTGGTTACTTCGGTTGCGGTCGTTGTGGCCTCCTCGCCGGGAGTTGTAGCCGAGCGCGGATACACGAAGAAAAACCACCCGAGGACGAGCGCGACGATAACAACAACGAGGAACCCGAGAAAGGCCCGCGAGTTCATGTTACTTCTCTTCGAGGTCGAGGCAGACCGAATTTATACAATATCTTTTCCCTGTTTTGGTCGGACCGTCGTCGAAGACGTGTCCCAGGTGCGAACCGCAGCGCGCACAGGTTATTTCCGTGCGGACCATGCCGTGCGAGCTGTCGTTGTGCGTTTCGATGGCACCCGGAAGCGCCTGGTCGAACGAAGGCCAGCCAGTGCCGGAATCGAATTGCGCGTCCGATGAAAAGAGCGGGTTGCCACAGACTTTGCACTCGTAGGTGCCGTCGGCCGTTTTGTGCACAAATTCACCGGTAAAGGGAGCTTCCGTTCCCTTTTCGCGCAAGATCGCGTACTCCTCCGGTGTGAGCATCTTCTTGATCTCTTCCTCGTCTTTGGGCATTGGTCGTTTCATGCCCCCAGTATACCAAATTGGTTATTCTTTGCGTCGTGCTCGAGCGCGATCGGTCTCGGTAAGTTGCTGCTTGCGCAAGCGCACACTCTTGGGGGTTATTTCCAGATATTCATCTTCGGCCATGACTTCGAGTCCGCGCTCGATGGTCAGCTCCCACGGCGGCACGAGGGTTATCGCCTCATCCAAGGCACTCGCGCGCACGTTGGTGAGATTCTTGTTCTTGGTCGGATTGACCGCCATTTCCTCGCCCTTGGAGGTGTCGCCGATGACCATTCCTTCGTACACCTCGGTGGCGGGCGTGATGTAGAGCACGCCGCGCTCCTGCAAATTCCACAAGGAGTAGCCGAGCGCCTTCCCGGTCGCCATCGATATCATCGAGCCGACCTGGCGCTTCTTTATCTCTCCGGCGTAGGGCTCGAAGCCGGTGACACGACTCGAGAGAATGCCTTCGCCCTTGGTGTCGAGGACGAATTGTGTGCGGTAGCCCAAGAGCCC